>MDSW01207052.1_pt1 | contig 11964 bp, 13 predicted proteins | sample 811171 | NCBI WGS metagenome assembly MDSW01 (sample SAMN05326641, study PRJNA326480) | marine metagenome | isolation source: seawater | place: Atlantic Ocean: North West | collected 2012
AGATGTTGATTTTCAAAAATTTAGAAGAGGAAGGTATGTAGAGTTCAACTTAATACATGATCGTGGTACATTGTTTGGCCTTCAAACCTCAGGCAGGATTGAGTCTATTCTTATGTCTCTTCCGAAAGATGTGAGTTGGCGCTATAAATTTGATGACATCCTTGAGGAGAAAGAAAAAAACCTATACGAACATATTACAAAACCCAAGGACTGGTTAAATGAATAAACTTGGAGTTATTGGGAATAAAATTTCATACTCACTTTCACCCGAAATATATAAACTATTCGCAGAACAATTTGGGATAAAGGTTGATTATCAAATTTACGACCTTGATGAAAATCCAGATCTATTTATAAAAAAATTTTTTAAAGATGGGGGGGTAGGCCTCAATGTTACAAAGCCATTTAAAGAAATTGTTGCAGAGAGCTTTTCCCCTTACAGTTCAATTAATTGTTTATATGCAAATGGATCAAAAGGAACATCAACAGATGGACAGGGACTAATTAATGACCTTTATTCAAAAAACATAAATATAGACAAAAAAAAGATTTTAATTTTTGGTTTGGGAGGAGCAGCAAAATCAATAATTGAATCTTGTTCGCACCAAGCAAAAATTTATGTAGCAAGCAGAACAAAAGACAAGGTTGATAATATCCTTAATACATATTCAAAATGTAGTTTATATGAAGGTTCAAAAGTAGATTTGATTATTTCATGTGCCACATCACTTGATAAAAGCTCTCTCGTATTCCTTAAGAAAGTAAATTTATCGGCAGATAGTCATGTCTATGACATTAATTATTCAAACCCAACAAATAAACAAATTAGAGACTTGGCACTAGTTAGCAAAAGCAATTTATATAACGGGATTGGTATGCTTGTTGAGCAGGCTGCAGCAAGCTTTTTTCTATGGTTTGGCAAAAGACCTAATACAAAAATCGTAAAGGATGCATTGAATGAAAGACTATAAATTTATTGCTGGTGCTGTTTGTCCAGAATGCGGAGACCTAGATTCAATAATTCTAAAAAATGATGATTCCGAGATTAAGTGCATAAATTGTAAATTTGCCAAAACCAAGGATGAAGATTTGATTCAATCAATCAAAATTTTGAATGATTAAAATACCCCTTATTCATAACACTTATTGATGGACATTAGCATTATTTATAGTAGTATATTGCCTACATGAAGAACAAGCTCGGGCTATTCATTCTATATCTTATATCATCATTTGCGTCTGCAGACTGGTTTGACGTTAATATGCCTGTGGGCGTTACTGATATAAGTCAAGAAGTATACACATTGCACATGGCAATATTTTATGTAGTTGTTGCTATTGGCATTCTAGTATTTGGCTTTTTATTTTGGTCAATGTGGAGATTTCAAAAATCTAAAAATAAGAAACCATCCAAGTTTAAAGAAAACCATAAGTTAGAAATTATTTGGACAATTGTTCCGACTTTAATTCTTGTTGCTATGGCAGTACCAGCTTCAATAACATTAAAAAACATATATGATCATGAGGCTGAAGAAGGCGGAATAGACATTCAGGTAATTGGTAAACAATGGTACTGGCAGTACAAGTATTTAGATGAGCAAGTAGGCAGCAAGCCTCTGAGTTTTGCTTCAAACTTAACAACACCAGAAGATCAGTGGCGATACAACAGAGTTGATAAGACAGAAAACTATTTATTGGAAGTTGATAATCCTGTTGTAGTGCCAGTTGATACGCCGATCAGATTTTTGATTACAAGTAATGACGTCATCCACTCATGGTATATGCCCGATTTTGCTGTTAAGCAGGATGCAATTCCAGGGTTTATAAATGTTGCTAAAACAACAATAAATGAACCAGGAATATACCGAGGTAACTGTACAGAGCTTTGCGGTGATAGGCATGCATTTATGCCAATTGTAGTTAAAGCTGTTGCTCAAGAGGAGTATGAAGAATGGCTCGAAGAAAAAAGAGTAGAAGCTGAAGAGGTCGCATATCTTACAGAGAAAGATTGGACAGCAGAAGAACTACTAAGCATGGGCGAAGAAATTTACACTAACAATTGTGCACAATGCCATGGGGCCGATGGATTAGGAAATCCTGGATATTTTCCTGCTTTAGCTGGCAGTGATATCGTTATGAATGATAAAACAAGACAAACTGAAATACTAATGGAAGGTATATCTGGGAGCATGATGCAATCATTTTCTGAAAAGCTCAATGAGGTTGAGCTGGCTTCCGTTATCACTTTTACAAAATTATCTTGGGATAATGATAAAAATGGAGATGGAGAGATAGTTTTACCAAAAGACATTGTTGAATATAAGGAAAAAAATAAATAGGAGAAATTATGAGTGCAGTAGTTGAAAATCATAATCATGACGACCATCATCATGGCCCAAGAAAAGGTTTTATGAGATGGTTAACAACAACAAATCATAAAGATATTGGTACTTTATACTTATGGTTCAGTTTTGCCATGTTCCTGATAGGTGGAGCATTTGCTATGGGCATAAGAGCTGAACTTTTTGAGCCAGGATTACAACTAACAGACCCTATTGGATACAATAAGCTTGTTACTATGCATGGGCTAATTATGGTTTTTGGAGCTGTAATGCCAGCTTTTGTTGGATTGGCTAATTGGCTTATACCAATGCAAATTGGAGCACCTGATATGGCAATGCCAAGAATGAATAACCTCAGTTTTTGGTTGCTGCCTGTTGCATTTACCATGCTTCTATCTACAGCATTTATGGAAGGTGGATTGCCAGGTTTTGGGTGGACATTTTATGCACCTCTATCCACTAACTACCCTAATGTATCCTTCTTTGTATTTGCAGTACACATAATGGGAATATCATCAATCATGGGTTCCATCAATGTGATAGTAACAATTATGAATATGAGAGCACCTGGTATGACATTAATGAAAATGCCGCTTTTTGTTTGGTCATGGTTAATTACTGCATATTTATTAATAGCAGTGATGCCTGTATTAGCTGGTGCAGTGACAATGTTGTTAATGGATGCGGAGTTTGGCACTTCATTCTTTGATGCAGCAGGTGGTGGAGACCCAGTTTTGTTTCAACATATTTTTTGGTTTTTTGGCCACCCTGAAGTCTATATAATGATACTTCCTGCTTTCGGCATCACCTCACATATTATTTCTACATTTTCCAGAAAGCCATTATTTGGACACGCCTCAATGGTTTATGCCATGGTTTCAATAGCAGTACTATCATTTGTAGTTTGGGCGCACCATATGTTTACAGTAGGCATGCCGTTGGCAGCAGAACTTTTTTTCATGTGGGCAACTATGATTATTGCGATACCAACAGGTGTCAAAGTCTTCAATTGGTGTGCCACTATGTTTAAAGGATCAATATCTTATGAAACTCCTATGCTATTCGCTATTGCATTTGTAGTTCTATTTACCATCGGTGGATTCTCAGGACTTATGCTTGCAATTACACCAGCAGACTTCCAGTATCACGACACATATTTCGTTGTAGCACATTTTCATTATGTGTTAGTTCCAGGATCTATATTTTCTATAATGGCTGCGGTCTATTACTGGTTACCAAAATGGACAGGAAATATGTATGACGAAAAAATGGGAAGACTACATTTTTGGCTGTCTTTCATTGGAGTCAATGTAACCTTTTTCCCACAACATTTTGTAGGTCTTGCAGGCATGCCAAGAAGGTATGCCGATTATTCTTTGCAGTTTGCAGAATGGAATGCAGTTTCTTCAATAGGAGCATTCTTATTTGGCTTGTCGCAATTGCTGTTCTTATACATAGTCGTAAAAACAGTTTTTGCTGGGAAAAAAGCAACCTCAAAAGTTTGGGATGGAGCAGAGGGCTTAGAGTGGACGGTTGACTCACCAGCTCCTTATCATACTTTCGAAACACCACCAAAAGTTAATGGCTAAAGGACCGCTACAAAATAAAATATTTATCAGCTTGCTTGGCGCAGTCGCTTTCATGTTTTTTTTCTCGTTTTTATTGGTTCCTTTATATAACGTTTTTTGCGAGGTAACAGGTATAAATGGAAAATTTTATGGTGGCTCTTCAGAGTTTGTCGAAAAAGAAAAAGAGACTGATTCAAGAAAAATAAATGTCCGTTTTTTGAGTACCGTAAATGGTTCTGCACCAGTAAGCTTCTACCCATCAAGTGACAAGCTTATAGTGACAACGGATGAAGTAAACAGAACAACTTATGTAGCTACAAATAATACTAGCAAAGAAATAATTATATCTATCACTCCTTCAGTTCAGCCAAGCATGGTTAGAGATGAAATAAAAAAAATACAATGTTTTTGTTTTGAGGAGCAAACGCTAGGTCCTTTTGAGACACAAGAATGGCCAATAAGATTTTATGTTGATTCAGATATTTCAAACAATGTAAATAACGTTTATTTGTCATATACTTTATTCGAAAAAAACAGAGATAACCCGGTAACAATGAACCATGAATAACCAAGCTACAGAACATCAAAAATACTATGTGCCAGAAAAGAGCTCAATACCAATAGTTTTTGCTGTTGCAACTTTTTTTGTTGGCATGGGAGCTGCAAATGCAGTTTCTGGTAATGGCTCCACAATGCTTTTAGCTGGACTGGTTGCGTTAATTTGTACAATGGCTTACTGGTTTGCAACTGTTACAAGAGAATCGATGGCAGGGCTTGATTCTCCTCAACTCAATTCCTCATATGTTTATGGAATGGGATGGTTTATTTTTTCAGAAGTTATGTTTTTCTTTGCCTTTTTTGGCGCATTATTCTACATCAGAAGTTTTTCAATGGAATGGCTGGGGGGAGAGGGGCCAACTGCTAAAGCTCTTGCTGGAGAACTTTTATACCCAAACTTTGAACCAACTTGGCCCCCAATGGTTACCCCAGCTGAAAGTAATTTAACTCCAGAGCAGTTGGCAAATCCAGAGTACCTTGAAAATCAACAGATTGTTCAGGGGCCAGAACATAATATGTATTTAAGCAGCATAAATGGAGCGCTAACGTGGTTACCCCTATGGAACACTATTGTTCTTCTAAGCTCTAGTGCAACAGTTCATGTTGCTCACATGGCTCTAAAAGAAAACAACAGAAAAAGGTTTAATTTTTGGCTGGGTGTAACAGTCTTGCTTGCATTTATTTTTGTAATTCTTCAGGCTATTGAATACTACGAGGCATACGCGCATTTAGGGCTTAAATTAAATTCTGGTGTATATGGAACAACTTTTTTCATGCTAACTGGCTTTCATGGCATGCATGTGCTTATTGGTGGCATCTTTCTTCTTACCCAGCTTGTTAGATCAACAGGTTACAAACACTTCACAGACAAAGAACATTTTGGGTTTGAAGCTGCTTCCTGGTACTGGCATTTTGTTGACGTTGTTTGGGTTTGTCTATTTTTGTTTGTTTATATACTTTAACTTTGATAGCCAAATGGGTTTTGATTGCCAAGCTGCCCTGAACTGACACCATAAAAAATGAGGATAATGATAGCTGCTGCGAGCGACACCCTTATACCCAACATGTAAAGAGTGCGTTTTTTATTGGGATTGCCTCTATCAGAGAATAAAAAAACTAAGCCTGAAAAAAGGCTCAGCAAAAGCAAAATTAGTAAAATGATAATAATTGTTTCTAACATCGGGATATTAAAACATTGAATAGCTATAAAACAAAGGTATTAATTTTCGCTCTCATTTTTTCGCCAATTACATTCTCACTTGGCCTTTGGCAAATTGATCGAGCAAAAGAAAAAGATGTAATAATTGATCAGTTTAATGAACTACAAAAAAAACCACACGCAGAGATTCAAAGTCAGGCAAGTTTTGAAAACTGGGAACCAGTAACAGCTTTTGGATCCTTTACAGACCATGTCTTGTTAGAAGACAATGCCTTGCTAAATGGTTTGGCTGGCTACAAAGTGTATCAGTATTTTAAGTTTGAAGATAATTCAGGGCTATTTGTGCACCGTGGTTTTGTTGAGAGGGAACAGTTAAAGAACGATACTCCAGAGATTAATGTGCCTGAAGGAGATTTCATGATTATGGGTACCGCCCTTTACAAAAAAGAAAATTCTTTTATTAAAAATATAGAAGAATCTGATAAAAGAGTTATTCAAGAATTTAACATTGACCATATATATAAAATCTATCCAGAACTAAAAATGCACGAAATTATGCCTTTTATATTTAACCTTGATAGCAACAATCAGTTTAAGTTTAAACAGATTGAGAAACCAATTAATATGCCATCTGAGAAACATATTGGTTATGCAATTCAGTGGTTTGGGCTTTGTTTGGCTTTAATAATTTTAACAATAATGGCTTACATAAAAAAAGATGAATAATCAAAGATATATAGCTTTAATAATACTCTTAACACCCCTTTTAGTTTTGGGGCTATCTACTGCTTTTTTTTATTCTGGTCTTTTCTCGGCATCTAATACAACTGAAAATGGATATTTTCTAGAGCCTGAAAATCAAATAGGTGCTGAGGACACACAACTAAAGAACCCAGATGGCTCAACTTTTAAATTCATTAAAGGGAAATGGTATTTAATATATTTTGATGATTTTAATAATGAGGAGTTAAGCTACGAGCGATATGATATTGCCAGGGCTATAAACATTACTCTTGGTAGGGAATCTAATAGGCTAAAAAGAGTTGTTATCTACCAAGATGAGGAAAAGTTTAAAAAAGCAAAAAAACTAACCGAAGACTTTCCAAATGTATTTTTTGTATTTGATAATGAGAATCTTTACTTAAAAAAAATAGAGAAAGAAATAGAAAACCCATATTCTTCAAAATCTTTCTTAATTCTTAACTACTATTCAGATCTTGTTGGAGAGTTTGATATAACACTTACTTTTGATGAAGTCTTTGAGGATGTAAAAAAACTTTTATGAATATTTTTAATACAAAATTTTTAGCTGGATTTGGCATTGCATTTGTTTTTGTTGTAATTGGATTGGGTGCATGGACAAGGTTAGCTGATGCAGGCCTCGGGTGTCCTGATTGGCCAGGATGCTATGGGTTAATAACTTTCCCAACAACTGCAGAAGAGATTGCTATTGCGGAAGAATTGTTCCCTGATTCCCCTGTTGAGATCGATAAGATTATTCCTGAATGGGTTCACAGGCTTTTTGCTGGTCTGGCAGGATTGCTGGCTGTATTTTTAGTTTTTATAGCTTTCAAGGAAAAAAGATTTGTGAAAACCTCTTTAACACTGTTAGTAGCAATAAGTTGTCAGGGAATTTTTGGTGCTTTAACAGTTACTCTTTTGTTGCATCCTTTAATAGTCACAGCACATCTTTTTGGGGCAATGGTCGTTGCGTCATTGTTTCTTATAATATTCCTCAGATCTCTTAACCTTAAATCAAACTATCATGCCTTAATTGCAAATAAAGGTTTTATTTTTTTTGGTTTCGCTCTAATTATATTTCAAATATTTCTTGGAGCATGGACATCGACCAACTATGCTGCAAGAGCATGTTTAGATATCCCATTATGCCAGGGCGAACTATTTCCAGTGACAGATTTTTCGGAGGGCTTTAATTTATTTCAACCGTTAGGAGATAATTATTTATATGGCCAAATGAGCGATAATGCCAGAGTAGCCATTCATCTCACACATAGAATTGGAGCAATTGTGGTATTGTTATATTCCCTATTCTTAGCACATAAAATTTGGTCAACTACCACAAAAAAAATAGTAATAGTATTTTTATCCTTATTAGGCATTCAGATTTTTTTAGGAATTAATAATGTGTTAAGTTCCTTGCCTTTGTGGAATGCAGTTGCCCATAATATTGTTGGCGTAATGCTGTTTATGTGCTTTGTTGTTATGATTTACTTGAGCAAAGGCTATAAATATGAATCTAAATAGCTACATAAATTTATGCAAACCTAAAATAGTTGTTCTGCTTACTACAACAGCGCTTATTGGAATGCTGTTATCAGTAAATTTCTACACTAATTACATTAATGTTATTAATGGTCTTGCTAGTTTAGTTGGTTTTGCTCTTTTAGCAGCCGCATCTGCTGCTCTTAATCAGATATTTGATAGAGAAACTGATAGAAAAATGGATCGTACTAAGACCAGACCTTTGGTGACAGGAGATCTTTCATTAATTAATGCATTAACTTTTACTTCTGTTTTATTGTTTATAGGTTCTAGCCTGATGCTATATTTTTCAAATATCTTAACTTTCATTATCACAACATTTGGTTTTATTTTTTACAGTTTGATATATACGATTTATTTAAAATGGGCTACTCCTCAAAATATAGTTATTGGTGGTCTTTCTGGTGCGTTGCCACCTTTAATTGGATGGACAGCAGTATCTAATGAAATATCATTATTGCCTCTAATATTGGTATTGATTATTTTCTTATGGACCCCTCCTCATTTCTGGCCACTTGCAATCGACAGAATGGAAGAGTACAAAAAAGAGGGCGTACCCATGATGCCGATTGCAAAAGGGGTTTCTAGAACTAAAAAAGAAATGGTAGTGTACGCAGTATTGCTTTTGGCAGCCTCAATAGCACCATTTTTATATGGCCTTACTGGATTTTTTTACCTTATTTCAACAACAGCATTAAATTTTTATTTTATCTACCTTTGTATTATTTATTTAAGAGATAAAAACAATCTGCTTTCAATGAAAATATTCAACTTTTCAATCAAATATATGTTGTTTTTCTTTTTAGCGACTTATATTGATTTTCTTATTAAAATCTATGTCTAAAAATACACTTACAGCCCTACTCTTTGCAGCTGTTATTTTCTTGGGTTTTTATTCAATGTATAGAGTGATTCAGCCACGTATTTTATCTTCAGAAGAAATGAAGGTAAATGGATTTTTTGAATACGGAGAGTATGCAAAATTAAGGAATTTTGAGCTAATTGATGACAGCGGTAATTCATTTACCAATAAAAACTTAAAGGAAAAAAAATTAAATTTTCTATATTTTGGCTACACAACATGCCCAGCTGAATGTCCAGTCATGATGTCTGTAATGAGACAAATATATGACCAAATTGATACCGATGACATACAATTCTACCTGATTAGCTTCGATCCAGAAATTGATACAAGTGACAGATTAAAGGGTTATGTCAGTGGGTACAATAAAGATTTTATAGGAATTACAGGCGAATTGTCAGAAGTTGTTAAACTAGGATGGCAGCTAGGAGTAGAGAAATTAGAGCCAATGCAAAACCATAATAAAATTAGAGAAATTTCACATACAAACCACTTAATAGTTGTAAATCAAGATGCTGAAGTGATAGGGATTTTTAGAGAGCCCTTTGAGAGCACAAGCATGGCGCTTGTAATTAAATCACTGCTGAGGTCAAATTAATTCTATTTATTAACTAACACAACTTTTCCTATCACACCTCTGTTGCCAATCATTTTGATAGCTTCAACAGCACTTTCCATTGGCATTTCTTTTGAAATTAATGGTTTAATCTTGCCCTCAGCAAGTAGTTGGTTAATTTCAACAATATTTTTTTGATTGCTCTCACTTTCTAGTCCTGTAAACGTTCCCCAAAAAACACCTACAAGCGATGCTCCTTTAAGAAGTGGAAGGTTTATTGGGAGTTTAGGAATTTCCCCGGCAGCAAAACCAATAACAAGATACTTGCCTTTCCAGCCTATTGCTCTGAATGCTGGTTCCGTATAGCAATCACCAATTGGGTCATAAATAATATCGTAACCACCTTTGAGGCTTTGTGATTTAAGTTCATATGAAAAAGCTTTTGACTCATCTTTATTCGTAGGGCCCTTACCATAAATAATCACTTCATCTGCACCATACTCTTTGCATATTTCAGCCTTTTCTTTTGTTGATACTGCAGCCACAACTCGTGCACCCTTTGCTTTAGCTATATCTAAAGCAGCAAGACCTACACCACCAGAAGCACCCAAAACAAGGACCTCATCTTGACCAGAAATTTCTCCTCTTTGCACTAGGGCATGGTAGCTTGTTCCATATGCCATTTGATATGAAGCAGCAAGCTCGAATGAAATATCATCAGGTATTGGCATTACTCCAAGTTCATGCATGCATGCTTCTTCAGCAAATGCTCCCCAAGGCGCCATAAAATATACTCTGTCACCTACCTTAAACCTTGTTACGTTTTTACCAACTTTTTTAATTACACCTGAGCCTTCATTTCCCGGCGCAAAAGGAAGCTCCGGTTTGAATTGATAGAGCCCTTGTACAATTAAAAAATCTGGAAAGTTAAGAGCAGCAGCTTTTATAGACACTACAACTTCATGGTCATCTGGTTCTGGAGATTCTGCTTCTTCCCAGACTAGGTTTTCTACTGGGCCAAACTCTTTACAATGTAACGTTTTCATTTAATTTCTCCTCTAAACTTCTCTAAAAATGATTCAAAATCTATATTATCTTCATTTTGGTTTATAAGGTATTTTTTATGTGATTCATTGCTCTCAAGGTCAAACTGTGATTTTAGTCCAGGATCTACCGTCTTATTTATATGCTGTGATTGTTTTATGATAAATTCAAGAAGACTTTTATTGTCTAGCTCATCTATAAGTTTAGTTGAAAGTGGATTTTCATTTCTTTGAAGATAAATATCGAATAAATCAATGCTCCTTGTATCCCAGGACAAGCTCTGAGCTAAATCCTTCATATTCTCAAGCATTTGTAAGGTTAAAACATGAATATTTGATTCCCCAGAATCTTCAAGATATGAATTAATTAATAAGCAGTCTTGTCCAGCTTCAGAAGATCTTCTTATATTCTCTCTTATAACAATGGCTTCTTCATTATCTATAGGCGGAGAATCTGATAAGGCACAAAATGTTATTAATAATTCTAAAAAATCTAAATCTAATTTTGATATACCAATTTCCGTAAATGGGTTTAAATCGATTGATCTAATTTCTAAATACTCAATTCCATCTTTTTTTAACTGGTTGTATTGTCGAGCCTTTGTCGAGAACAGTCCTTTGGGTCTAATATGGTTATAAAGCTCATTTTCCATTTGGATTGTTCCGTTATTGACCTGTTTTTTTAGATCAAGAGAAATCTCACTAAACTTTTTATTCGGGATATTAATATAATCTTTAATTAAATTTAGATATTCACTTAAAGTGTTAAAGGTAATAAATTTTTCATCTTGCTCTTCAGAATAGTAACCAAGGCGACTTACTCTTAAGGAAGTAGACTTTGGAAGATAATTCTCGTCTTCTTTTAAACGATCAATCGAAAGTTCTCTGTCTTTAATAAATGTCCTATGCGCAACTGGAGAACATCCTATGAGACGCAAAACAAGAGGAAACACTCTCAAAAAATTTCTGCATATCCCTAAATATAAGTCTGTTTTAGTTGTGTTGAGCTCTTTTAAAACAGAATCTGAGAATGAAATATTAAAATGGATACCCGCAGTGCTTTGCATCCTATCTCCATACCTATTTCTTAGCCCTAAACGATAGAGATGTGCTAGTTTTGTTTTGTTGCTTTTACCATATGGTGGCAGTTTAATAAACTTGCCTTTAAATTTTGGCGGCATGGAGTAATTCCATAGAAGATCGCCTTCAAGATTCTGTTCCACATATGCATGCAACCCACCTAGAAAACTATAAAGCTCAGAATTATCCTCAAAAGTTGGAGTAACAATTTCTAGATGGGGCTGTGAGTAGTCTAAGGTTACAAAACTATTAAAATTATGGACACCAAAAGCCTCTGGAAAGCTTTTATTTGAAATCCTACCATTCTTATCTGATCTAAGATTTTCTTTTTCAACACCTTTAAAAGAGACTTGGTCAGAAGCCAAGAATTGATTAAGTTTTTTTTGGTTGATAGCAACCATTAGAAATTATTTTGGACCTGCTGCAACAATGTCATGATCTACATCGAATTTTGTAAAATTCTCCTTAAATCTTTCGCAAAGTTTTGAACATTCCTCATCATAATCTTCTTTA
>MDSW01116865.1_pt1 | contig 11963 bp, 9 predicted proteins | sample 811171 | NCBI WGS metagenome assembly MDSW01 (sample SAMN05326641, study PRJNA326480) | marine metagenome | isolation source: seawater | place: Atlantic Ocean: North West | collected 2012
AATTTCCACAACTGTCTATAAATGCAGATCCATTAACGTCACCATTACAATCAACACTTAAACAAGTAATAGTAAATGGGAAACTCTGAATATCTACGTCTCCAATCTCTGAATTTATTGTAGAAGTAAAGGTTAATACACCTGCTCCAGGATTTACAAATAATTCTGATAGAGTAAAATCTTGGGCATTTCCTGAAGTTACATTATTATTATCAGGTAACGAAGTAGCAACAATTAAAATTCCTGATGAAGTATTCTCAATAGTAAAAGATGAAAGTATCTGCAACGTATTATCATCAACAGATTTAACAGAGATTTTATCAGGATTAATTATGAAATCAACTAATAAGGAAGTAGTAGTACTTAAAAATCCACCTCCTGCTATATTAACAGACGAGCCAATAGTGTCGTCTGGATTAATTCCTGAGAAATCAAAATACCCTCCATCTGAACTAAAAACAGAAGATGATACATCTGGCTCATTAGGATCTTGAGAGAAAGAAAAACTAAAATCTGTAGGGGAGTTACAATTTAAGTCACTTAAAAAGACTGTTACAATAGGAGTAAAATCAATGCATGGTAATTTGCCAGTTGTACCTTCAACACAATTACCACAACTATCTAAATAAGCCGCCCCATTAGGTGTATTATTACAGTCAACAGGGAAATTAGCTGTAATAAAGGTATCTAGAGCTGACCATGAAGAATTAGGAGTATTTGCCGGGGAACAAAACGCTTTTGCTTGCCAAATATAAGTTGTATTATTATTTAATCCTCCAACATCTTCTGAAGTTCCTGTTGCATTATGCTCAAATAACCATGAAGAACTACCTACTTCTTTATATCTTAACCTATAATGATGAACATTAGTATCTAAATCCCAATTTAATGTTGTGCTAAAATTAGACAGATTGCTGGTATTTAATCCAGTTGGCACATTACAATTCTGACCATAAGAAATGGTAGAGCTTATTAAAAAAACAAAAAATAGAAAACAATATCTCAATAAGTTTTGAGTAAACTTTTCGGCCATAATACTTATTTTAATTAAAAATACTTGTCGTTTCCTTTTAACAGGAATCAGCAAATATACAAAAAAATATACAAAAAAGCTCAGTTATAATTACGACTAAAAAAGGATATTTGTTTCAAAATAAAAGCACTGAATATGTCAGCGCTTTTATATGTTGCCCGACTAGGGCTCGAACCTAGACTCTTCTGTACCAAAAACAGACGTGTTGCCAGTTACACCATCGGGCATTGTTTCAAGAAGGGCAGCAAAATTAATAATTAAGTTATAAGTACAAAATATTTTATCAATTTTTCGTTATTATATAAATCATACTAACAAAAATTCAACTAATTTTATAATTTCGCGATTCTATAACACTAATTTAATCTTAACATGTCGCAATTTAAAAAACTTAATAATTATATTGGCTGGGGAGTATTCCTAATTGCATCCATTACATATCTATCTACTATTGAGCAAACTGTTAGCTTCTGGGATTGTGGGGAATATATTGCAACTGCATATAAACTAGAGGTAGGGCACCCTCCTGGAGCTCCATTATTTCAATTATTTGGAAGGATCGCGACTCTTTTTGCTTCAGAGGCAACTAGTGAAGTTGCAATAGCTATAAATGTTTTATCAGCAATTTGTTCTGCTTTTACAATTTTATTTTTATTCTGGACTATTACAGGTTTTGCAAGAAAAATATTTTTAATTGATGAAAAACAGGGGCAATTTGGTAAAGAAATTGCGATTTTAGGAAGCGGAATTGTTGGAGCATTAACATATACTTTCTCTGATTCTTTCTGGTTCTCTGCAGTTGAAGGCGAGGTATACGCTATGTCATCATTTTTTACGGCACTAACCTTCTGGTGTATAATGAAGTGGGAGCAAGAGGCCAATAATCCTAGTGCTAGTAGATGGCTAATACTTATAGCATATTTAATTGGCCTGTCAGTTGGCGTACACTTATTATCTCTACTTACAATACCGGCAATGGGGATGATTTATTATTATAAAAGATACGAATACTCAAAAATTGGCGCTATTAAAGCTTTTATTTTTTCAATGATTGTTTTGGGCTTAGTGCAAGGGGTTATTATTCCTGGAGCAGTTAGTTTAATTTCTACTTTTGAACTGTTTTTCGTCAACACTATAGGCCTACCCTTTAACTCAGGAACTATCATTTATTTTCTTACAATTATTGCTGCCATTGTATTTGGAATAAACTATACTAAAAAACATAATAAAGCTGTTTGGAATACTGCAATACTAGGTTTAATGATGCTTTTAATTGGATATTCATCATTTGCTATTTTAGTGGTAAGATCTAATTCTAACCCTCCAATTGACGAGAACAACCCTGAAGATGCTGTTGGACTTTTATCATATTTAAAAAGAGAACAATATGGAAGTTGGCCTATTGTTTATGGACAACATTTTAATGCCAAATTAGATAGTCGTGAACCTTATATTGATGGCAACCCAATATATGCAAAAGATGAAAAGAAAGGTAAGTATATAATTATTGATAAAAGAAAAAATACAGTACCTAATTACAGCAAAAAAGATAAAATGCTTTTCCCAAGAATTTGGAGTAATACTCAAGCCAGACATGCTGGAGGTTATGTGAGTTGGGCAGGGCTGAAAAATAAAGATGCAACTCCAACTTTTGGTCAAAATCTAAAGTTTTTTTTCAAATATCAAATTGGCTGGTCATATTTAAGGTATTTTATGTGGAACTTTGCTGGAAGGCAAAATGACTACATGAATATGGATGGAAATTCATTAAATGGGAATTGGGAAAGTGGTATAGCCTTTATTGATAATGCAAGGCTTGGAGCGCCATCATCTGACGTATTAGCACCTGATTATCTAGCAAAAAACAAAGCTAAAAATCATTACTATTTTCTTCCATTAATATTAGGAATATTAGGAATGTTATTTCATTTTAAAAAGAACAATCAGGACGCCTTAGTTGTATTGTTATTTTTCTTGTTTACTGGAGTACTAATTATTATTTACTTAAATATTGTTCCATTCCAGCCGAGGGAAAGAGATTATGCGTATGTAGGTTCATTCTATGCATTTTCAATATGGATTGGTCTTGGAGTTTTAGCAATTTATGACTTTATCAACAAACACTTTAATTCAAAAACAAGTGCAACTTTAGCAACAGTGTTTGCTCTTTTTATACCAACATTAATGGCTGCTAAAAATTGGGATGATCATGATAGAACAGGAAGATTTACTGCCCTTGAAGTAGCAAAGAACTACTTAAATTCTTGTGATAAAAATGCTATTCTCTTTACAAATGGAGATAATGACACTTTTCCTCTTTGGTATGCTCAAGAAGTAGAAGGGATCCGCACAGACATTAAGGTAGTCAATCTCTCTTTATTTAATACTGATTGGTATATTGATCAAATGAAAAGGGCCTCATATGATGCTGCTCCGATACCCTCATCTTTAGAGCATGATGACTACAGAACCGGCACAAGAGATTACACTCCAATTCAAGAAAGGTTTCAGAGTTATATTGAGGTAAAAGATGTGGTTAATTTTATTAATAGTAATAGCTCAAAAGCTAAACTTAATACATCCGCTGGATTAAGAAATTATTGCCCAACAAAAAAGTTAAAACTAAAAGTAAACAAAGAGGTTGCTAAAACTTTTGTTCCTGAAGAATACCACAATAAAATTTTAGATGAGTTAAAGTTCAAACTAAAAGGTAATGGAATATTTAAAAATAAACTTTTAGTACTTGACATTCTTGCTAACTTTAATTGGGAACGTCCAATATATTTTGCCATTACAGTAGGAAAAGATAATTTCATGGGGCTTGAGAATTACTTCCAATTAGAAGGTTTAGCCTACAGGCTAGTACCCTACTCTATTCCTTCTAGTGACGGTCAGACTGGAATTGTTCATACTAATAAAATGTATGACAGATTAGTAAATCAATTTGAATGGGGAGGATTAAATAATTCTAAATTATACTTTGATGAAACTAATACACGAATGGTTATGAATTTCAGAAATAATTATTCTAGATTAGCCGAATCTCTCTACCAAAAAAGAGACACAACAAGAGCTATTAAAACATTAGACAAGTGCATGTCTGAGTTTCCAAGAGATGTCGTTAGGTTAAGTTATTTTGCATTGCCAATTATTGATTTATATTATAAGCTAGGAGAAACTGAAAAAGCAAGCAAAATACTTGTAGCAATGATGGATGATAACTTAACTGAAATAAAATACCTTAAAGAGTTTGCACGAGGCAGCGGTTTAAAACAAAATCTGTCTATTACAAATCAAGTATTAGGAAGTTTAGGAAGAATATTACAGGTACATAAATTAGAAGATATTTCTGCAAATTACTTTTATGAAAATAATAGTTATTTTAAAGAAAATAAAGAAGGAAAAGAAGAGGTTGATTACATTACTTATCGAATAAATACTTTTATGGATGAGTACTTAAGCATTCAATAATTTGTTTGTAAGCAGCCTGAAATTATTTCGATGGATTGAGAATTTTGTGTATTTCAAAATATTGAAGTTACTGAATATTCTTTTCCCTTCATTGATTTGGCGAAAAGAATCTTCCCAAAAAAATATTTGGCTTACTTTTGATGACGGCCCAACTCCTAAGGTAACCTCATTCATTTTAAAAATATTAAAAACTGAAAACGTAAAGGCTACGTTCTTTTTAGTTGGAAAGGAAATAGAAAAATATCCAGATTTATTTAACAAAATAATTAAAGATGGGCATATGATAGGCAATCACTCTTACTCACATAAAAGTGGTTGGTCATGTAATAATTTTACTTATTACCATGACATTGAAAAATGTCAAAAATTAATGCCTGAAAACAACATTTTCCGACCTCCATTTGGAAGAATATCACCTCTACAAATCAAAAAGATAAAAAAGGACTACAAAATAATTCTTTGGGATGTGCTCAGCTGGGATTTTTTACTAAATATTAAATCTGATAAAGTCAAACAGAATGTTCTTCAAAATACACAAGCTGGCTCAATTATTGTTTTTCATAATAATCAGAAAAGTTTTAAGAACTTAAAGCCTATATTACAAGAGACTATTCAGAAACTTAAAAAGAAAGGATATAGCTTTTGCACTACTTGGTAGCAATTACAAAATAATCTAAACAATTGTCACTTAAATTATTGACAGAATAATCTGTAAATTTAATTGTATTAACAATCTCTTCATTATTATCCTGCAGATTATGACGATTAAATCTATTTAGAATATCATATGGGATCTGTAGCAACCATCTTGGCAGCCAATATTGCATATTTAAAATATCCCATCTTGTAATTTTCTCTACCGATATTTTATTTTTCTGATAATAATCCATTACTTTCTCATTTCCAAAAATACCTTTCACTTCAAAAACAGAAAAAATACTTTTTACAATACTTGTCATTTGCTCAGGATTGTATTCACGAATATGCCAAGGATTTCTTGTAAGTGACATTAAAATATTTGGAGTAGTCATAATAAGCTTACCGCCCGGAATCAAAACTCTTTTTATCTCCTTTAAAAATGCCTCATCATCTTGAATATGCTCAATAACCTGAAAAGTAACCACATAATCAATACTATTGTCTTCTATTTCTTTTAATGGAGGCACCTCTGATTGGATAAAAACAATGTCATTCTCACCTTTTAATGCATCTGCTATATAGGTATCATATTTATCAACTGCAATATATTTATCAGAAAGTGGCGCCAACTCAGTAACTCCATAACCTTCACCAGATCCAATTTCTAAAACTGTTCCGCTAACAAGCTTTGCAGCTTCTTTATAAGCAAGCAAGTGTCTCTGGTAAACAACATTCTCTGATGGATCTAAATGTGAGCTTCTCTCTGCAGTTTGCAAAATCCCCATAATATCTGTTTAAATTGGTAAATATATCAAATTATTCGGCTATTTCTACAAGTATAGGGCAATGATCAGAATGCCTGGCCTCAGCTAAAATAACAGACCGCTTTAATCTAGGCAATAATGAGTCTGATATCATATTATAATCAATACGCCAACCTAGATTCTTTAATCTTGCATTTGCTCTATAACTCCACCAACTATAGTTATGAGGTTCTTTGTTAAAATGCCTGAATGAATCAATAAAACCACTAGCAAGAAATTTACTAATCCATTCTCTTTCTTCTATCAAAAAACCTGAAGTATTCTTATTCCTTTGAGGATTATGAATGTCTATTTCCTTGTGGCAAATATTATAATCACCTGATATAATCAAATTTGGGATTTTTTTCTTAAGATTTAAAATATATCTATAAAATAAGTCTAAAAAATCCATCTTAAAAGCTTGCCTTAGATCACCACTACTTCCAGAAGGGAAATAAACACTAATAACAGAAAAATTATCATAGTCAGCACGAATTACTCTTCCCTCAAAATCAATTTTCTCGATACCACAACCATATTCAATATGCCTTGGTCTTATCTTTGATATGATTGCAACACCGCTATATCCTGGCTTCTGAGCTGAATTTATAAAACACTTATAACCTAAATTATTAAAAAGTGTTGTGTCAAATTGTTCGGGCTTTGCTTTAATCTCTTGCAAACAAAGAATATCAGGATTTACAGCCTTAAGCCAAGTATCTAGTCCTTTCTTTAGCGAGGCACGAATACCATTAATATTATATGTAAGAATAATAGGCATTACCTTAATTTTAATTCTGTCTGGCCAACTATTCTACCTTCAATAATTAGATTTATTAAATAAGTATCTTTTTCTAATGGCTGCACTCTCTCCCATTCAAAGCATGACTGTTTCTCAATATTTTCATATTCAAAAGAAGTAGATGCAGTATAATTAACATCCTGATTATTCACTTTAATTAACAAGTCTAAATTATTAGAAATTATATCCCCATTACTTGATAATAACTGCATATAAACAATTTTTTCTTCAGCATCTGAAATTTGATTTGCTGCAATAATAAAACAGACTCTAATCTTCTGAACCTTTTTTGCAGAACGAGTTGAGACTTCTCTTCCAGTACCTCTAAAACGTAAAGTTTCTACATCAATATTAATAATTTCCAAAACTGATCCCCTATTAACTTTTTCTGTAAGCTTCTCATTCTGTTTATTCAACTTATAATTTTTCCAGTTAATATTTTTATTTACTCTTATAATGCTATCTTTCTCAACAGTTAATTTCTCATTTAAAACTAATAATGAATCTATATTTGCTAAATATTTTTTTGATATCTCCTTTAATCTTATAATCTTTTTTTTTGCCTCACTCAAGTCGTCTTTAGTTCTAATAAGATTTCTGATTTCAGCAATTTGATTCTTTATAACTGAATCTTTATCATGTAACTGATCATTTAAGTCACTATATTCATCCATTAAATCCTCATGCTCATCTATCAAGTCATCTAAATCATCTCGCAATGCATTTTTTTCTTCAATATACTGAATTCTAATTGCTTCTTGTTTATTCTCTCTTATCTCTTTAAAAATTAAAGAGACTATAAGTCCTATTATTATAACTACCAGGATATAAAACAATTTACTTTTAGACTTATTCTCTGAAAGTTTACTTTGCTCCATCTTTATTTAAATATTTTCGCTAATGTAAGGATTCGGTATAAAATAAACGAACATAGTAGAAATTTCATATACATTTGTGGAAATTTATTTTTATGATACTTATTGCAGACAGCGGTTCAACAAAATGTGCGTGGGCAGAATGCTCTAAAAAAGGAAATATTGTTAAGATACATTATACAGTAGGATTTAACCCCAAATTTACAACTGATAAAAATCTAGTAACTGAGCTTAATGATAGCTCCCTTTATGCATTAAAAGATCAAATAGATGAAATCTATTTTTATGGTGCTGGTTGTTCTAACAAAAAAGATAATAATAAGCTGCAAAAATATATGAGCCGCTTTTTTGTAAATGCAAAAATAAATATTATGCATGATCTAGAAGCGTCTGTTAAGGCAAGCTATAAAGGGTCACCTATTATTTGCTCTATTTTAGGAACTGGATCTAACTCATGTCTATATAATGGAGATAAAATTATAGAAAATGGGCAATCATTAGGCTATATCTTAGGAGATGAAGCAAGTGGGAATTATTTTGGAAAACAACTTATTAATCTTTACGTAAATAAAAGACTACCAAGGCATTTAATAGAAAGTTTTGAACTTTGGACTAATGATAGGGAAGCAAAAATCATAGAAAATATCTACTCACTACCAAAACCAAACTTATATCTTGCTTCATTTATTCCTTTTATGTATCAACATAAAAATGAACCAATTTTTGATGTTATATTTAAACAAGGTATTGAGCATTTCTTTGAATTACATATAAAATGTTTTGATAATTTTAGAGATTATAAATTAACGTTTACTGGATCTGTAGCTTTTTACTTATCTAGCTATATTCATGCATTTGCTAAAAAAGAACAGATAGAAGTTCAAGAAATTATACAGTCACCTATTAAAAATCTAGTAACAGAACATTTCAAATCAAAAGAAGATTAAAAAATAATAGATTAATATATTTCGATAATTATAACATTTAAAAAACCCCACCTTCAGGTGGGGTTTATGTGGGCCCAGTTGGGCTTGAACCAACGACCCCTTGATTATGAGTCAAGTGCTCTAACCAGCTGAGCTATGGGCCCTCCTTAAACAAGGATTTGCAAAACTATTAAAATTGTTGAATAATATACACCTTAAAGCATGAAAAACATTAAAGCAATAATATTTGATTTAGGAGGTATTTTTCTTAATATAAGCTATCAAAAAACTATAAATGAATTTACAAAGCTAGGTATTAAAAATTCCTCATCATTCTATTGTAAAGAATCACAAAACAACCTTTTTGATTTATTTGAAATAGGAGGCATTTCTGAACATGATTTTATATCTAAAATAAAGAATAAATGTGACTCTGCATCAGCAAACGAGGTTCGTTTTGCATGGAATGCAATGCTATTAGATTTCCAGAAAAAGAGTATCGAGCTACTTACAAGCTTAAAAAAAAGACACTTGATCTTCTTACTTTCAAATACAAATACTATTCATTTAAAAGAATTTAAGAAGATCTTGGGTGTTAATCAATATAATAAATTTATTAATCTATTTAATCATGTATATTATTCTCATGAGATTGGATTAAGAAAACCAAATAAAGAAGCATTCCAAATAATATTAGAAGAAAATAGTTTGACTGCTAAAAATGTTTTATTTGTAGATGACTCTAAGCAGCATATTGATGCAGCAAAAAGAATAGGAATAAGAACTCATCATTTGTTAGAAAATGAAAGCATTACTGATTTATTCCCTGACATAATTCTATAAGAACCCCGTTAGTATCCTTAGGATGCAAAAAACAAATAAGTTTGTTATCCGCTCCTTTCTTTGGCAGATCATTTAGCAGCCTAATTCCTTGTTTTTTGATTCTATCCATTTCTTTCTTAATATCATCTACATCAAAAGCTATATGATGCATTCCTTCTCTATTTTTTTCCAAATAGCTAGAAATTGGACTATCTATATCTACAGCTGCAACTAACTCTATCTTATTTGGCCCTATCTGAAAAAAAGAAGTCACCACTCCCTCAGACTCTACTATCTCTTCTTTAAAGTTTTCTTTTCCAAAAATCTTTTTAAATAGCTTATTTGATTTTTTAATATCAGAAACAGCGATACCAATATGTTCAATTCTTTTCATAATTACAAATTATCAATAACATATACACTTTTAATAAACTATTCAAGCACTAATAAGGCCAAAATCCTATATGTCTTTGTGTGGCAATAGTTGTGATTCTGAAAGTAATCCCAATCTCATGTGTGCCATAAGTATAAGGCATTATCTCTCCAGAAAAAACATGATCATAAGAATAAGAAATATGCATGTTATTTGCCAAAAATCCAAAAGAAAAAATAGCTGTTCCATTAGTTCTATAAGTAAGACCTGCCCAATTTTCTAAAAATAAGATTCTGGCTGTTAAATCAGAAATACTTCTTTGATATTGCATCTTTCTTATTAAAAAAGATGGTTCAACTTGCCAATCATTATTTAAGATATTAAATCGATAGGCGCCAGTTCCGTAGTAATTTCTATACTCAGAATTTGGATATGGAGAGCCAGCTACAGTAGTATTAAATGACGATTGAAATAAGTTAGAAGCAGAAAAGCCTGCATAAAATTTTTGTCCGTACAAGTATACTCCAGAAGAAGCATCTCCTAACATCTTATTATAGGAGCTAGCAGAAAAAGCCTGATCATATCCAGGAGGCAAATCCTCTTTGTTAAAATCAAGATTATGATACATCACCTTAGCTCCTAAACCAAATGAAAGGTTTACCTTTTCATAGTTTAGAGGGACATGATAAGCATAATTCAAATGCAAATTAGCCTGCATGCTTGGATAGGCTTGATCAAACATTAAATATCCTCCAATTGCCGAATTATCATCTACAGCTCCATGATAGCTTATGTTTGAACTTAAAGGAGCGCCCTCAAACCCAAGCCATTGTTGCCTAGTTTGTATAGTCAATGGATTATAATTTTTACTACCAGAAACAGCAGGATTAATTATCATATCATTTGTATAGTATTGACTAAATAATGGTTCTTGCTGAGCACATAAATTTATGCTAAATAAAGCTACTATGATTATAAATACAGTTCTCATTACCTAACTATTGTTACTGTTCCCTTAAACACATCATCACCATTCTGCAAATCAATTATATAGTAATATGTGCCTGATGGCCTTGGCTGATTCTTTATATCTTTTCCTCCAAAAGCATCTTCTTCTGAATTTGTATAATTTCTTCTTCGAAAAACTTGAGTTCCATTTCTATCATATATTGATACTACCGCCTGAGGGTATAGATGGATATTTTCAATTTCCCAGAACTCATGTATATTGTCATCATTTGGTGAAAACGCCTTAAATATACTTAAGCAAATATTTGGATTAGACTTTACCTCAATACTGTCAATTATAACACATCCCATATCATCAATTATTTCTACTGTATAAACACCAGGAAATAAGCCGCTTATTGATGAAAAAGAATCAATCTCAAGAACATCATTCTCTTCTATGAAAACATCTCCATCAACACCCCAATTAAATGAAAATGGCGGCGTTCCTTCTTGAATAAAAACTCTTGCCTCACCACTGTTGTCATCTTTACAAATCGTACCTACTGATGACATATAAGGATTCATCTCATATGTTTCTTTTAATTGTAAATGAACAGTGTCTTTACAAGAATTAATATCTGTAATTGTTAATATATATGGATTTAAAGACGGAGGAAGACTATCTATATCAAATGTAGTGCCTAGCGTATCTCCAGCTACATTTTGCCAAATAGTTGAATATGGCTTTGTTCCTCCCCAAATAGTGGTTGAAACATCGGTTGAATCATCAATAGAACACCTTCCTTTTAATAAAAAATTTGCATATAGCTTAACTGTTTCCTCAATATAAATAGAATCAATAAGGACACATGATTGAGCGACATTAGTAATGGTTAAATAATAGGTGCCTGCATAAAGACCAGTAATGTTTAATGATGATGAAGTAAATGAATTAGGCCCATTCCAATTTACTACAGAGCTAGAGCTAGATAAGCTAATATTAATTGATCCAACACTGTCTCCAAAACAATTGTTATGCGTGTAATTGTCTAGTGTATACTCACATTGTCCAAACACGTAGAAACTAATTAACAATAGCAATACACTTAATATACTCTTTCTGTTTCTCATGATTTTAAAAGATGGACAAATATACAAAAAAAGCTTGTTATTTCTAACAAGCTTTTGTTTGAGGTATCGAGCAGATTCGAACTGCTGTAGATGGTGTTGCAGACCACTGCCTAGCCACTCGGCCACGATACCTTTCA
>MDSW01065885.1_pt1 | contig 11962 bp, 7 predicted proteins | sample 811171 | NCBI WGS metagenome assembly MDSW01 (sample SAMN05326641, study PRJNA326480) | marine metagenome | isolation source: seawater | place: Atlantic Ocean: North West | collected 2012
AGGTGCCCGCCTTCGTGGCACGGACGAACCGTGTTGAGCGTCCGCGTGCCCTCGATGGTGGGCATGAACATCAGGTTTGCCCCTCGCTCCATTGGGTAGTGGTGGGCGACAATCAGCGGATGCGAGGCGAACTCGCGCGGGATGATGTGGTGGATCTGGACGAGTCCGGTGAGGCGAAATTTGTGCTTGTTGCGCTTGAACGAGCCCTTCGAAACGTTCTCGAGAGGCAGGCGCCCGGAGGTCCAGGTGGCGGAGCGCCCGACGAAGAGAAGCACGAGTAGCCCCAGGAATCGCATCGAGCCTTACTGGAGCAGAGGAATTTTTTTAGCGGTGAGCGTGTCCATCTGCGGTTTGCTCAGATCAAACCGCCGACCGAAATAGGCGCACCTGCGTCTGAACCAGGCGCGAACCGACTTCATGACCGGGTGCGAACCGACTTCGACCTCGGAAGTATCGCTTTAAGTATCACTGCGATTCATAGTTGGGTGCGTTCGACCGGCTATATTTGAAAGAGTTCTGGTACGCGATCGCGCAAAAGCGCGCGAAGGGGCACGTTTCGGCGTCGAAGACGTAGATGCCGCTTCGTCTGTTGGTCTCCTGCAGGTACTGGAACAAGTGCCACAGATGATCGTGGTTCGCATCGCACCAATCTGCGGCGGAGACGATGGAGGGTGCGATCCCCCGTTGTGGCGTCCGAGGTGGGGCGGGTGCGTCCGGGGCTACGGATAGGCGCATAACGTATAACGTAGCCGCGCTCGATAAGCTTCTTTTAAATAAAAATCTGCGTCAGTATTATTCCAGGGTATGGCAACGTCGAACAGAGGCAACCTTCGCCTCAAGTCCCTCAGTTTGCGGAGTCTCGACGAACCCAATAATCTAAGTGTTTCGATGGACCTTGGGTTTGATACCACCGGCACCGACCCGAAGAGATTGAAGTTGAGGTTGTACGATCAGGGCAGTGACAACACGGACATCATGTTCATGAAGAACGACGACGGCGTGCCGCTATTGGAGGTGCCGCGTTTGTCTGTAAATAGTATAGTGTCGAATCTGCCCGTCACTGGCGACGCCACCGTCGGTGGCACGCTTGATGTCACCAACAACACCAGCCTCGGTGGCACGCTCGCCGCAGGCGCATCGACGCTCGCGTCTGCGACCATCACCGGCGCCGCCACCGTCGGGGGCACGCTCGCCGTTACCAACGACGCCACCGTTGGTGGCACGCTTGGCGTCACCGGCGACACCAGCCTCGGTGGCACGCTCGCTGCAGGCGCATCGACGCTCGCCTCCGCGACCATCACCAACAACGCCGCCGTCGGTGGCACGCTCGCCGTTACGGGCAACACGACAGTCGCAGGTGACTTTGTTGCTGGTGGCAACGCCGATAACAACAACCCTAACCCTAATGCGAAGATCCTGACGTTAACGACCGATCCCAGCTCCTTTTTGAGAACAGCGGTGGTCGATGGATCACTCTCCGTTACAACGAGTGCGCGCATTGATGGTGCCCTCAACGCAGGCGCATCGACGCTCGCCTCCGCGGCCATCACCAACAACGCCACCGTCGGTGGCACGCTCGACGTTACCGGCACGACCACTCTTGCTGGCCTCACCGCAGGCGCATCGACGCTCGAGTCCGCGGTCATCAACAACAACGCCCAGGTGGTGGGCAACCTGACAGTAACTGGTGATCTGCAAATCGAGGGCAGCCAGACGGTAGTGGACACCCAGTCGATTACCATCACAGACCCCATTATTCAAATCAATAACAACGGCAATTCGGATGTGATCTCAGGCGTAAAGTTCCTCAAAAGTAGCACACTGAACGCGGCTCAAGCTGGTCTCTTCCGTACTCCAGCAGATGGCGGGGTCGACCCCTTCTTTGCAATCTACGAGGACTTCAAGGAGGATCCGACGTTCACTCCCGTCACCGCCAATCTCCGTGCGAACAACCTGGTGCTCAACGGAGCGCTCAGTTGTGGTTCTGGCGCGAACGTCACCGGAGCCAGCAGTATCGACCACGATGTTGTAGGTGAGACCGCTTTATCGGTCGCTGGCAGAGTCAACGTTACTCGCGGCCTGATTGTGCAGGAAAGCGTGGCTGCGGGCGGAGCCAGCATCACGGGGAGTGCGGACGTCAATCAGCACTTGTCGGTTGGAGGCAACTTCCGTGCGGGTCATGATAAACTGATTCTTTCTGCCGGCACTCCAGCTGGTGACGACGCTCTCCTGGTATATGACGGGCACATGGAAATACTAGGCCGGCTCTCGGTGGTGGGTGACCTCTCAGCGGACAATGCCAACTTGACAGGAAATGCCACTGTTCAGCAAAACCTCACTGTGGCCGGCGCGCTCACAGCCGGTAGCCTCACATTTAGCTCCGCGGATATAAGTGGTAGTCTGCAGATCGACGGCAATCTGAACTCGAGTGAGCTGCAATTCAACACCATTGCCGCTCCGGGCAATGGCGGCCCGGAACTCAATGTTGCGACCGGTTCCTTCGCATCCACCTACGTGAAATCGGGTACTCTCCAGCTGGCGGTTGGTGCCGCGACCCACCAAATCATCTTCGACCACAAACCAACGTTGGTGTCGTTCTCCGCGGTCGGTAAAACCTCTGTTTCGTTTGTTACTGCTAATCTTACTGTGGTTACGAGTGGCACGTATGCCGGTAAATACGCACTGGATTTAGCATACGATGGAGGTGATGCAGCAGGGAGTGCGCTCAACTTTGAGAGCATGACGGTGCGCATGGAGCGACCGTACAATTGCAAGGAGGACTTCGTGATTTTCACGAAGGTTTCAGGTGGCGGTGATCCGACCGAATTTCAGCACAACACGAAGCCCGCGTCGGCAGGGGGACTGGCATCGATAGTCGATCTGTTCCCAACAACGACGGCAGCAATGGTCCCTCGACTCTCCGTCGCGGGCGACATCCTAGTCTCACAGGAGTTGGTCGTTGGCGACCAGCTCGTTGTTGATGGCAAGACGGAACTCAAGGGTTCGGTGCGTGTTGAAGCGGGCGGCACCGACAACTTTACGGTAAATATACCACTCAGCGTCGCGGGTGCGACCCAATGCTCCTCGACACTCAATGTCGGCGGCGCCGCGACCCTGTTGTCCACGCTCGATGTCACCAGCGACATCAACATTGGTGGCCAGGCTGTCGTTGGGCAAACGCTCAACGTTACCGGCGCGACCACTCTTGCTGGCCTCACCGCAGGCGCATCGACGCTTGATTCGGCCACCATTAATACTACGCTCGGCGTTACGGGTGCCTCCACGCTCGCGTCTGCGACCGTCAACGGCGCCGCCACCGTCGGTGGCACGTTCGGAGTTACCGGCGCGACCACTCTCGGCGCCGCCACCGTCGGTGGCACGCTCGGCGTTACGGGCGATACGAGCATTGGTGGCACGCTCGGCGCAGGCGCATCGACACTCGCGTCTGCGAGCATCACCAACAACGCCACCGTCGGCGGCACGCTCGGCGTTACGGGCGATACGAGTCTTGCTGTGCTCGGCGCAGGCGCATCGACGCTCGCGTCTGCGAGCATCACCAACAACGCCACCGTTGGCGGCACGTTCGGCGTTACTGGCGCGACCAGTCTTGCTGGCCTCACCGCAGGCGCATCGACGCTCGCGTCTGCGACCGTCAACGGCGCCGCCACCGTTGGCGGCACGTTCGGCGTTACTGGCGCGACCACTCTTGCTGGCCTCACTGCAGGCGCATCGACGCTCGGGGCTACGACCATCAACGGCACCGCCAGCGTTACCGGTGCGACCACTCTTGGTGGTAACACCACTGTTGGTGGCACATTTAACGTTTCTACTTCACACGCTACTACTGTGGGTGGCCTAACCGCAGGCGCATCGACGCTCGCGTCTGCGACCGTCACCGGCGCCGCCACCGTCGATGGCACGCTCGGCGTTACTGGCGACACGACGCTTGGCGCGACCACTGTTAATAGCACCCTCCACGCAGGCGCATCGACGCTCGCGTCTGCGACCGTCAACGGCGCCGCCACCGTCGGTGGCACGTTCGGCGTTACCGGCGCGACCACTCTTGGTGGTACCACCACTCTGGGTGGCGACTTGAACGTTTCTACTACACACACGACTACTGTGGGTGGCCTAAACGCAGGCGCATCGACGCTCGCGTCTGCGACCGTCACCGGCGCCGCCACCGTTGATGGCACGCTCGCCGTTACTGGCGCGACCACTCTTGGTGTCCTCGGTGCAGGCGCATCAACGCTCGGGTCTGCGAGCATCACCAACGACGCCACCGTCGGTGGCACGTTCGGCGTTACTGGCGCGACCACTCTTGGTGTCCTCGGTGCAGGCGCATCGACGCTCGGGTCTGCGAGCATCACCGGCGACGCCACTGTCGGTGGCACGCTCGGCGTCACCGGCGCCGCGACGCTCGGTTCTGCGGCCACCAACACCCTCGACGTGAGCGGCACCAGCAGCTTCGACGGTGACGCTGAGATGAATCAACTTTCAGTCGCCACGGTCATCGTGCAGAGTATCTCGATCGGAACCTCCAACCTGGGCTCAATTGGTGCTGGAGTTGCCGACTTCCAGACACTAACCGTGGCGACTGGCCTGAGTGTGAACAGCGGGTCCTTGTTCACAAAACCGGTGACGCTAGGGACTGCGAACGATGCAGCAAATCTCGTCATCGCCAATGGCAATGTCACACTCGACAGCGGAACGTTTACGTGTCCGAGTGCAACTATTGACACCCTGTTCAACGCAAATTCGACCGTGTCGAACGAGTTGTCGGTCGCGAAGCTGTACGTTGGCACGATCGTCACCAGTGGCGATTCGGAGACTCTCACAAACTTTGGTAGTGATATCGAATTACAGGGTGACATTGTCATTGATGGAGACCTGAAGATTAATGGTGCAATTGTCAGTCACACGGACTCGATTTTAGGTCAGGCGGCGGGACTACACTCGATCACGACAACACACGCGGTGACGACGCCGCGTTTGTTTCTCACCGTGGGTAGCATCGCGGACACGGCAGGGACCGAAGATGGGAGTGGGATACGACCACTGCATTTGCCCGGTAACAGTGAGGACGGGGGCGTGCCGGGCACTGTCGTGATCGATAAGCAGTACTTGTACGTGTGTGTGTCCGACACTGACACGAAGAAGTGGCGGCGTATCGCCATGTCCAATTTCTAAGTCCGGGGTGCTTTACTTAAAAAGAGCGGTCGGCACGGCTCGCGCGGCGAGCCACACCATGCGGGGGCCCGCGTTCGCGAACGTGCGCCCGTTCTTGGGTGCGGAGGTGGGTGCGTCTCTTGTCCTGTCTCAGATGTTGGCACACCATGCGGTGACGCCCGAACTATGCCTGCTGGACTTCGCCATCACGCATTGCGTGTACGGACGTGACCGATACCTCGACCGTTACACCTGGACCCCACTGGTGGTCGAGAACGACCAGACCCCCCTGACGATCTGGTCGTTCTCGACCACGGCCGCGTGGGTTGGTGCCAGCTATCTGCTCCTGGACGCGGGGCAGTGGGCGTGCGTTCCAGTGCTGGCGCTCCTGGTGCTGGGGTACAAGGATTACAAGGCCAAACTTGGCGTTTTCAAGCCGATTGTCATCGGGGCGCTGTGGAGCTACGCGATCAACGGTCTGCCCGTGGACGCGGGGGATTCGTTTTGGGATGCATTCTGGTTGTACGGAACACTCTACGCCTCCGCGTCGAACCTGGCGGACATCAAGGATGTGTCCGCCGATGCAGAGCGCGGAATCGAGACGGTCCCTGTCAAGTTTGGTGTCAACGGGACGTACGTTCTCAGTGGCGTCGTTGCTTCTCTCTCGTTGACGGCCTTGCAGGCGGGCGCGAGTTGGGAGGACTACGCGATTCAGGCGGTCGTTGTGGCGATCATGTGTTACTGCGGTTTGAAGACGAGCGTGGTTTCTAGCGTCGCGGAGGAGTAGCCGTTCAGTCGAAGAGCCAGTCCGAACAGGTACGACTCACAAACTCGCGAAACTCTTCTCTGGAGTCCGCGTCGGAGGGGATGCCAATACGACCCGCGAGTGAGGCCCAGAAGCCGTCGAGGATGTCGGAGTGGCCCGCTCCGTGGAATTGAACAACGGAGGCGCCTTCGATTTGAGGTTGGAACGCTGGCACGACGAACTCGGAGTAGAGCTTGCTGAGCACCACGTTTGTCGGGGCGCGGGGGGTGACGGTGACCGGCACCAGACCATTGACGCCAACGGCGGGCACCGAGGAGGGATCGATCAGCAGGGCCTTCTCAAGCCGGTGCGAATCGAGCACCGAGAAGTCGAGCGAGCTATGCGCCAGCAGTGGTAGCTTGTCGCTGCCTTCCTTGTCGCAGAGGTCTTCGAACGAACGACGTGTGAGCGGTGCAGGCGCCACGATCACTGTCGCGTTCTCACGGATGTCTCGGAGGACTCTCCCGTACAGGAATGCCGGCATTGTGTTGAACAGCCCCGCGGAGAAGACCACTTTTGGCGGCTGGAACGCGGCGGCGCAGGCGAGTGTAGCGGCGATCACAAGGTAGCGAGACGTCGGCATGGGTGTTTGGTGGCCACGGTCCGCGGTGTAGTGGCTTTAAGTATATGTCGGCTTCGCGTTCATTTAAAGCGACTCCGCCTGGCGATAGCGAGCGACGATGGGTACTGGTGCCTCGACCCTGCGCCCCTCGGAGCCGCGCGAATTGCAGAAGCTACATGAGCTGTGCGCGGAGCGGGCGCCACGCACAGGGAATGAGCATCTGCAGCACGCTCTGAGTCTGATGCGTTTGGGCCTCTTCTTCGCCGCCGCGTCGGTCCTGCGCCCGTTGTTCGACATACTGTCGGAGGACGAGGAGAAGGCGAAGGTGGCCCGTCTGATCGTGCACTGCGGGTTCGTGCTGAACTCGACGGCACTGATGGCGCCCAAGTACGCGGAGTTTCTGAGCGCGGACGACGTCTTGAAGCGCAACATCACGTTGATACAGCACCCCATCTTTCACGAGGGCTTTCGCGCGAAAGCGTGTGAAGTCGCGCGGGGCGCGGCCGAAGGCGCGCCCGTCGAGAGCTGGAACGACGAGCCGGTGCTTGTAGTGTCTGCGGGTGGCGAGTTGCTACTGAAACAGCTGTGGTGCAACTTGGCGACGCTCACGCTCTGTCGGAGCAACACGCAGACGAGGGTGAAGGTCGTTGTTGTTCACGCGGCGGAGATTGATGAGGAGGTGGCGAATCGGTTCCGCGCCCGCTACGGTGGTCCGCTACAGCTTGAATTCTTCGACATCTCGACCACCGACGTGATCACGGACACGCAGCTCAACGTGAAGGATCTGCGCGGCTATCAGATCAAGCTCATCGCACTGGTGCTCGCCGCGAAAGATCACCGGCACGTGCTCATGATGGACGCGGACCTGCTCTGGTTGCGCGATCCGTTCGAGATGATCGAGGACCTCACATCGAGAGATATCGACGCGTTCATTTTCAACGACTTTTGGCACTTCAAGAACAAGCAGCACGAGAAGTCGTCCTCGACCTCGTTCCTCTTCGACTTGCATGGTGTCGATTCGAACATCACAGAGTTCGAGTCTGGTGTCGTCTACCTAAATCGAACGCGCACCAGCAGTTGCATGGCGGTGCTCAAACACTTCGCCATGAATTACCGGTACTATTTCTCACTCACCTTTGGCGACAAGGATCTCTACTACCTCGCAACGCAGATAGCGATGCCCTCGTCCCCGACCGCGCCCACGCTCGAGCGCGCGACAACGATGCCGAAGCTGTTGGGCTTCTTGCCGTCTGCCGGAGAGATCATGCAAGCGCAGTCGATGGTTCAGTCGTTCAAGGATGGATGGGAATCTCACATTCATACAACGCTGCATCCCTTGAGCGACGAGTTTTGCGAATGTCCGAATGTCGAATGCAAGAACGGTGAAGTGGAGTTCGCGCACCGCCAGCTGGGCGATCGGCGAGTGACGACCGTGACAGCTAGGCAGCAGGACTACGAGCGCTTACCGGTCCCGTCCGTCTACCAGCTCACGTATCGGTGCGCGCAGGAGGCGCTACGCTACTACTAGGTTCGCGAAAAAAATCGTGGGAGATGGTAAGATGTCGCTCGAGCCGCTCGGGGGGGCTCAATTCTGGACGTGGCCAGAATTTGGAAGAGGCTACAACATGGAGCACGAATCCCAGACTTACGCGCCCGGCAGTTATCCGACTCTCGGTAGATGGGAGGATGACTTCGACTCCGTCAAAATCGCACCCGGTTGTCGCGTCACGATGTATGAGCACCCTTCCTTCAACCCGTCAGGCGGAAAACGGGTGACGCAGCCCCCGGGAGATGTTGTTACCACTGTGTTCGACGTTCCTGACGTCAACCACGACGGCATGTGGTTGTGGAAGGCGATCAGCTCCGTGAAGGTTGAGTGTGATGGACCGAAATATTGTGAGAAAAAACCGTCCGTCACGGGTCCGGATTGCACGACCATCTGTGAGAAAAATACCGCGTGCATGCGCAGCCTTGCCGAGTGGTGTAGTGATCGGCTCAACGAGCCGAAGTGCCGAAAGCTGTGCGAGGATCCGGCCAACGGCTGCAACGCAACAAAGGTCGAGACCTACTGCACCACGCACCCCAGCGCGCCCGAATGCGAGTGCCTCAACACAGCACCCGAGACGACGCTGGATAGGAAGCTCGACCGCTTCAACGGAGGCAACAGGATGTGCTGGAGCAGCAAGTGCATGCGTGGCACTTCACCCAAACCGGGGCAACTGATCCCCGCGTACTGGCTGAGTCCGTGCAGAAAGATAACCATCTGCGAGGTCGACCTGGGTGACACGCAGATGACAACACATGGACGTTCGAACGTGAACATTGTGAACGACTGTGACAGCAATTCCACCATAGGTGGGGCGCGAGATCCTCGCGCCCCGCCCGCATCGCCGGCCGTATCGTCGGCCAGCCGCATCGAGTCGCTGAAGGTGCCGCCACCGGACGAGTCGCCGGCGGAGCCAAAGTACTCTGGGACACTCATTCTGGTTGCCGTCGTGATGGCCGGTTTCTTGATGATGATACTCATGGATGATGACGATGATTCGAATAACTTCTTCAATCGGCGCAGAAGGCGGCGTCTTTAGCGACCTCGGCACCTGGTTTTTTTTCTTGGAAAACAAGTAGTGATGTCCCGACCAACCATTCCAATCTGGACTGATGACCCCAAAATTCTCCTCGATGCACCTCTCGAGATCATCTACACTCCAGGCTTCGACGAGGTCCGAAACATTAACGCGATGGCGCGGTTTGTGATCCTCTGGACCATCCTCGCGTATCTCGTTTCGTTTCGGCCTGTGGTCTTCGTGATAGGCGCGATCGCGTTATTCTTACTCAGTCGTCAGCCGACGCCACCTGCGAAGCTCGAGGCGATCGAGGATGCCGCTGTGAATGCGCGCAAGTATTGTCAATCGCCCTCCGAAGACAACCCCCTGGGAAATCCCACACCGCACGACTACGGAACCGGCGAGGCGAAGCTGCCAGCATGTCCGCAGGAAATCGTCCAAAGGGAGGTCAAGGATGCCCTACGCAACCAGCCGATCACAGGGGCGATCTATGGAGGGAACGACTACGAGGACGACAACTTCCAGTTGTCCGGAAGAACCTTCTATTCGGTACCCGTCTCCGGAGTTCCCGATCAACGGGAGGCCTTCGTGCACGCACTCTATGGGTCGAACATCTCTCGCCCAATTTGAAAGCGTGGTAGGGTTCGTCGCACTACGCTGTGAATGTCGCGTGAACGACAGTCGGGCTCCCGACAACAACTAGGACAGACGAGGCCGAGAGCGTCACCACGTAGACCTGCGCCCCCGCGAGGTGCTGCTCGACACCATCGACGGTGATCAGGACACTGGTTGGTCTGTTCAGAATTAGGGTGTGGAGGCGTGTTCCTTGTGATGAGTCGATGCGCGGTACTAGGAGGGGGATCGACCGTCTTGTAGGGAGCGCGCTTGATGTGCTGTGGGTGAGTGCCTCCTGACATCGGACGGTGAACGCCAGGGCGTCGGCAGACGGAACGCCATTGACGAGCTTGGGTCGGCACACCGAGATGGGATTCGAGATCGAGCTTGCGTTGAGCTTCCGCAGTCGCGTGAAGATGGTATCGGTCGCTTCAAAGTTGTCGGTGGTGGTGGTGGTGGAGCCGCGTGCCAGGTTGGTCTTGATGCTGTTGACCGACCGCCGGAGCGCGAGGACGACAGAACGGAGGTCGGTCAGCGTCTGCAGGTACGCGTGGTGTTGACGCTCGAGGAGCGACGCGCCTTGTATGGTGAAGTTCGTGACGTACACGCGTCGTTGATTGAAGGTCGCAGACGCCTGCACCACGATATCGATCACCTCTACCGAGTCGATGTAGTACGCGCCGGTAGGTGGTATTGTCACTGAAAGCGTGCTGGCGTCGCCTGCATCAATCGCGAACACGAGGTGCGAGCGTACAGTCGCGTTCCATCCCTGCTCCGTGTGCTGCCGCGCCAGGACGAGAACGGGTGGCGGCACCGCCGTCGCCAGCGCCGCCCACGAGTCGTTTGTCAACGTCACCTGGAAGGTGAATCCGTTCTGCACGTCGAGTCGGCTGCGCCCCTCGATGCCGTGCACGGTGGTCAACACCGCCGTTGTGGAGAAGGTTATCGCGGGCGCGGTGAGCGTGCTGCCGTTGCGCAGGAAGGACCCCGGAATCTGAAAGATGAAGGTGGTGCTGGTATTGATGTTGAAGGTGCCGGGCGAACCGGCGGGCAGTCGTATCGTGAACTCGGTCGCCGAGGGCTGGAGGTCGACCACCAGGTCGCCCAGTGTGCTGTCCGGGAAGACGCTGGCGAAGGTCGACGTCAGGTGCGCGGAGAGGGTGTCCGCGGAGACGATCAGTTCGTCGAGGTGCAGCGTGCAGGGGAGATCGACACCACCCGACCAGATGTCGCTCTCCTCGACGGTCACGCGCGTGATCGAGAGGAACGCCTGCACGGGCGCGACGACAAAGTAGTGCTGCACGTCCGCGAACTCCTGACCGCTTTGGCGCGAGATGAAGCCGTTGACGTGCTCAAGTGCTAGGTCGACCGACACCTCGATGGTGGTCGAGAGATTGAAGGTCGCGCTCGTCTGTGGCTCGACATCCACGTGCAGGCGCGTGAGAGACGCGTCGGTGGACAGTGTCAGTTGGGCGTTCGCGATCATCGTCGACCACGCCGAGGACGAGCTCACCAAACCGGAACGGATGAGGTCGCGGAACGCGTCGAGGGCCGGAGTCGTCAGCGCGCTCACGTCCTGCCAGAGGTCGCCCTCGAGTTGCAGCGTGATCCTCGCCCCGTTCCAAAAGTCGTGCTCGGTGAGCGTCTGGGCCGTGTCTTGCACGCGCAGTTGCCCGATCCCAGGCTGGATCGTCTTCACGAACGGCACGACGAGTGGGCACGTCGAACGAGCCGAGCGCAGCACCTGGGCGGGCACCACGGCGTCGAATGTGATGCGCTCGGGGTGTTCGATCTGCAGAGAGCGGCCAAAGGTGATGATCGCGGCGCTGCCGTCAGCGGTCCTTTGCACGTTCGCCTCTGCGATGAGGCTGGCGAAACCGAACGTGTTGGTGGCTCCGGACCGAGGACCGGAGAACCACTGGTCGTCGCACACGAAGAACGGCTCCACGTCAAAGACGCTCAGCAGGCCGGTGCGCAGGAGCGTGAGGTCGTCGGTGAACGTCTCGAAGCGTAGCGTGAAGGTGACGGTGGACGTACTGCCCGTGAGTGCCAGCTCGTTGGTGGTCGCCTGCTCAAACAGGGTGCCGCCGACGACGCACTCCGACAGGGACGGGTCGCGCGGTTCGATGAGAAACGAGGACGTGCTCAAAACCCCGTGGTTCGTGTGGAACAGTAGGTGCACCAACGAGGCCGTCTCGAGGATGAGGTGAGGCTGTGGATCGAAGATGATGGTGACGAGTGTGCCAC
>MDSW01128227.1_pt1 | contig 11962 bp, 15 predicted proteins | sample 811171 | NCBI WGS metagenome assembly MDSW01 (sample SAMN05326641, study PRJNA326480) | marine metagenome | isolation source: seawater | place: Atlantic Ocean: North West | collected 2012
ACCTAAGATGTTTACTGTAAAATCTAAACCTTTAGATAACAACTTGTTAGTCGCTGTTTTTCTTGCAGTTGATTTAACTGCTAGGTTTTTAAACTTGATTTTACCACCGTGAACTTCACCGTTTACTTTATAAGCAGACGCTGGCTCAGCAAATACACCGATTTGCTTTGCTCTAGATTTGAAGTTTCTAGTGTACACAACGTATTGAGTTGAGTTTGCCATGGTTTTATTTTCCTTTTTAATAGAAGGAAAAAATGTCTTTACTATATTATTAAACATATTTCTCCTTGGTTAATTAAAGTTGCCGGAGTTTCAATCTCTGTTATCCTACAACAATGCAACTAGTATATAACAAGTTGTATGAAAAGTCAACCGTACGACGCTGGTAAAGGTAATCTAATTAAATATTAGTATGATTAACAAACAAACCTATTGCTCAATGGCAACGTCAGGATGGGATTCACGAACTAAAAAAATGTGTTGCTGGGCAACTTTGCCTGAGTACAAAAGTTATCAAGAAATGCATAAGGATCAAGTGGTAAAAGATCTCTTAGAAGATTTAGTATCTGGTGTAAGGAATCCAATCTGCAACGGCTGTTGGCAAATGGAAGATGTTAATACAATGAGTATGAGACAACAACGACTAAAAAATAAAACAGAAGAAGTCTTACAAACTGAAATAAAAAATAATAAAATAAAACATTTGGTAATTGATTCTGGAACACAATGTAACTTTGCTTGTAGAACTTGTGGCCCATGGAGTAGCACAGGACATTATAAAGAATGGGAGACACGCACAGGAAAACCATTCAATGAAAATAAAATAATATCAACAGATGTAAACTCATTATTAGAATTAGATCTTTCCACTGTAGAAAGTGTAGAAGTACTTGGTGGTGAACCATTTACAAATCTAGAACACTTGGAAGTAATTAAAAAAATAAACGAATCTAATGCATCAGCAAAATGTTCATTAAGTTATAGTACAAATGGATCTGTAAAACTAAGACCAGAAATACTAGATACATTTAATAAATTTCAATCAGTAAACATTAGTCTATCAATAGATGCTATTGGTAAAGAATTTAATTATATTAGAACTTTAGGCAAATGGGAAGTTATTGTAAAAAATGTTGAAACACTGCAACAACTTAAAAAAACATACAAAAATTTAAGTGTATCTGCACATCCAACGATAAGTGCTTTAAACATATTAACTATTGACAAACTGTTCAATTGGTTTAATTCAAAACAAATACCGTTTGCCTTAGTTTTTTGCACAGTGCGTGAATATTCCATGGAGGTATTTAATAACCAGCAAAAGCAACAAATAATTGATCAACTAGAATTAAATCCTACAGACATAAAGAAACAAATAATCAAACACATACAAAATACAGAATTTGTTGAACAGTCTTTAACAACTTTTAAGAAAGCAATAAAGTTTACAGAAGAATACAGAAAGTTATCCTTAAAAGAATACTTGCCAAAACTATACGAATTTATCTAATTGTCTTTAATGTTTGGTACGTGGAATAGATCTATTCCTTCGTCTAATAATTTCTTTGCTTCTTTCTTTGTAGCAGTGCCGTAAAACTCTTGATTTCTTTTACCTTTGTGTGCTTTACGTGCCTCTTTAGGAAACTCTTTGCCAACATCTTCAAAGTTTTCTTTGACGTGTTTCTCTAATGACTTTAATAAAGATCTTGCTCTGCCTCCCATAACCATTTGATCGCCAGTCATGTTTAAAACATTTTCTTTACCACGTTCTCTTGGAGACTTTTGATTACTCTTTTTACCAATGTTAGGAGACATAATGTCTTTACGCACTTTGGTGCTGTCGCACATAGGACATACAAGTTGTCCATTTGCTAATTGATTCTCATAATCTTCATTGCTAGGAAACCAACCCTCAAATTTTGCAGTACATTCACATATTAAAGAAAACTTTATTGACATAATCTTATTTACTATTATACGGTTGACAGAAATAAATGTCTACTATAATATTAAACTATGCGTATAGGATCAGCAACTTATTCAGAAGGTAAACCAAAGAGAACATCTCAAGGTAGAAGAAAAAGATGCAAGAAAAGTTCAATGAATAAGTCTAAAAAAAGATGTTTTAAGGCCTACAATGGACAAGGAAGATAAAGATTTTTTAGCACACTCTCAAAGAGAACAAAAAGATTTAGAAGCCTCTATGAAAGAATCTTTTAGACAAAGAGATGAAAGAGTTGAAGCAGAAAAAATTAGGAAACTTGAAGCAGAAGTTGGTAATTTACAAGTGCAAATTGCTGAGTATCAAGAAATAGTATCACAACTATCAGAAAAATTAAAACAATACGAATCTAAATATGGTGTTGTTTTTACTAAAAATTCTTAAGAGAAAACATCACAGCATCTTTTTTAGTTCTAAACTTTAAGGTAGTATAATCTTCCATATAGACTCTCGTAGGTCCAAACTCATCTAATGTTTTTTCTAATTCACTGTCAAATGCTCTGAAAGGTTCTCTTTCAGGTATATTCACTTTCGTTCCCCAAACTAAAGGCCACCAATGTAAAGGATTTTTACCATACATTTCTACCAACATCACACTAGGAATTGCCACTATCAACACAGGAATTATAGTCAATGGCTCTACCCACCATACTAATTTGTTAAAAAATATATCAATTAGGTGTACTATACCCCACCAGATACCAATCACTACTCCTAATATTATAGAAACAATCCAACCATCATCTTTGAGATCGTCTATGTCTCTGTCATGATGCCTGTATGATCTGATGTGTACTATTTTGCTCTGTGTTTTCAGTTGACTAAAACGACTCAATTTCATATACTACAGTAATTATTCAAAATAATTAAAGAAAAAGGAAATATATGAACTTACCACTGTTTAACGAATCCACTGGATTCACAATACTATTGGTATACGGACTGGTGGCTTTCGCTTTAACATATTGGTACAGCAGAGGCTACGCAGACAACAAAACATCATTCTTAGTAGCACGAAGAGAACTAGGAACATTTCAAGGATCACTGTCAGTAGCGGCGGCTTGGCTATGGGCACCTGGACTATTCATCAGTACACAACAGGCTTATGTCAATGGACTGGTGGGACACTTTTGGTTCTGCTTGGGTAACTTTTTAACCCTAGGATTCTTTGCCTACTTTGCTCATAAACTACGTTCACAATTTCCAGAAGGATTTACATTTTCAGGATTTATAAAAGAAAAATTTTCAAAACGAGTACAGAACATTTATATTGTAGAAATGATTGTGTTGGCCACGTGTGCCTTTGCAATCAATCTACTTGCAGGTTCTAAGACTTTAGAAGTATTGACAGGCATTCCTTACACATATACAGCATTAGCAATGGCACTAATTGCTCTAACATATTCATTTAGAACAGGACTGAAAGCGACAGTGGTAACTGAAGTGTTCAAGATTCTAGTGGTATGGACAGGAGTAATTCTAATTGTACCGGCCGTGATATATGTGGCAGGAGGTTGGGATACTGTGGTCGCAGGACTTGGCGGTATTAAAGGCAATGGTGCTGATATAATTGGCACTGAAAGGGCGTGGGTAGTATTTGCTACGTTCGGTATCACAGCATTCCTAGGACACCTTGGAGGACCTTGGGGTGACAACAGTTTCTATCAAAGAGCATTTGCAATTAAAAGAGAATCTGTTTTAAAATCATTTATTATTGCGGCATTCGTATTTGGTATCATTCCAGTAATGATGGGACTACTTGGATACGTTGCGGCAGGATCAGGATTAGAAATACCTGGCAACATGGTAGGTACAACCAATGCGATTGTAATTGCAAACTTCCTACCTGCTTGGGCAAGTATATTCTTTGTGTTCCTAGTGTTCGCAGGACTTGTTGCAATACTTGATTCACAATTTAGTTCAGTTGCTAATATGACTGGGCACGACTTGTATAACAAATACAAATCAAAAGTAAATGACAAAGAAGTTATAAAATATGCTAGACTGGCTATGGTTGTTCTTGCAATAGCAGGTTTCTTAATAACACAGATACCTGGAATTACTTTGTTATACATCTTTTTATTCTTTGCAACACTAAGAGCGGCAGTGTGGTTACCAAGTCTAATTGCTATTGTTAAACCTAAACTACTTACTGAACCAGGTATGTTCTATGGAATTGGAACTGCTATTGTTATTGGAGTACCAATGTTTGTTTATGGTAAACTTGCTAAATCATTACCATACACATTTACAGGAACTATCATTGCAATTTTTGGTTCGGCTGTGTTAGTATTAGCAATAAGCAAATGGAAAAGAAAGCAAAACTCTTAATACTAACAGGACCGCAAGGATCAGGCAACCATCTTTTTGCAAAACTATTATCACTTCATCCAAAAGTTGAAGGTTGGCCCATGGTTCGCGAAGAGTGGCAAGGACATCATTTAGAACCGTTTGCTCCTGCTTGGGAGAAACCTGAACTGTTAAAAGACAAACCATGGAATAAAAACAAGTCATACATGACCAGTATCAGTTGTCCATACTTTAAAGACAAAGAACCTCGCATTCCAAAATACAAACAATTCATTGAAGAAGCAAAAAAGTATTGTGATGTTTGTATCGCTATCATAGGTAGAGACAGAAACATTTTAGAAACACAACAAAACAGATTACGTGGTGGACACACAACGCCACAAGCATTAGAACAGTTTGCACAATTACAAAGTCTGGCTCCTGTACATTACATATCACAAGAATTATTCTTCTTATACGGTGCAGACTATTTGAATTGCTTAGGCAAACAAATGGACTTTCCAATATTATGTCCACCAGACATCATACAAGATTACCTTTTAGAAGACTCAAATAAAAAATACATACAATTTGCAAAAGGAAAGTTTGATGCAGAAGTAGAAAGGGCCTGTAAAGAATCATGAGTTATATATTAGTCACTGGTGCACCAGGATCCAAATGGAGCAGTGTAGTTAAAAACATTTATTGGTCAGAAGATATTGATCATACAGATTATTCTGAAGCAAGGACATACTGGCACGATGCAGAAACACCTGGTACCAAACAACTGATGCACACTGGTGCCTATTGGGATCCAGGCATGGAATTTATGCCTATTGATTGGGATGGTCCTTTTTCAGGCAAAGGCAAAAGAATTATTAAATCACACACATTTGCTCATGAGTTAGAAGAATTAAAAGTAAAAGGGTATCCTATTGTATTAGTTCTTAGATCAGATGGCGGTTGTATGGACTGGTGGAGAAAGTGTGGAGCATTCAATATAACATATCCAAATTATCAGTATTATAAAACAAGAACTATTATGTGGAGTCATATCAAAAATCAAAATAGAGACATCAAATTGTTTTATCAAAACAATCAGGAAAACATTACAGAAGTAAAGAACAACGAAGAACTTTGTAAATCTTTAGAAATAGCATATCCTAAAGATACACCACTACATGATTATAAGGAAAAAAATGTCAGAGTATTCGTCTACAAGTAATTGGGAAGGTGCAAAATCTAGAAGCACTTATCATTTTAATAAGTGGCACAAAGATACAGAGTGTGTAGAACACCTAGGTCGTTTCACTGGCGGGTGGCAAACAGAACTACTTGAAGTTATCAATGATGCTAAACCTTTAAACTGGAGTAATAGAAGAGAAGGCTCTGGCAGACCAGACGGTGATGTTGAAGCAGAAGAAAATGATTTAATCAAAGCAGGTGCAGATCCTAAAATGACAATTTATAGAGGACTGAAGGACTTTACTAAATGTCCTACACTGCAAAAGATGACAGACTTTTTTGCACTAGACCCTGTTAAGTCAAAACTACACATACAATTCACAGGCGAAGTATTGAATATGCACATTGATAAACTGTATGATTTAGATGCAGACCCAAACAATGTTATAAGAATTATGATAATGCTACAAGATTGGGAACCAGGACAGTTCTTAATGTACGGCAATCAACAATTTGATAGATGGAGAGCAGGAGACATACACAAATTTGATTGGCCAAATATTCCACACGCGACAGCAAACGCAAGTAACAAACCTAGACCAATGTTAGTTGTAACTGGAGTCATATCAGAAACAACAAAAAAGATATTAGGAAAGGAAATTAAAAAAAGAATATGAATGAAACAGAACTAAAATATTTTAAAGATAGTTGGAAGCCTGATTACAGTAAATTCAATTACTCAGGCTGGGCATTACTAGATAAAATTAAAGAAGATGATATCATACTAGATATAGGATGTGGATATAATTTATTCAAAGAAAAACTAGGTGATAGACTTTGGGGAATAGATCCTGCAAATGATAAAGCAGATGAAGTAGTGTCATGGGAGAAGTTTGTAGCACACCAAAACTTTAATGTATATTTGATATTGGGTGCATTAAACTTTGGTACAGAAGAGGTAGTAGAAGCACAGGTATCAAAACTACATCTAATGACTACAACTGGAGATAGAGTATACTGGAGACAAAATCCAGGCACTGGTGATCACCCATGGAAAGGTGTTGAACAAGTTCGTTTTTATCCGTGGACATTTGAAAAGAACGAAGAATGGTGCAACAAATACGACTTTAAACTGCAGGAAATTAAACAAGATTCTGGCAATAGAATATACGCAGAATGGATAAGGAACTAGTTATAAATACAAAAAATGCAGAAACAAACAAAAAGCATACTAGAAGAATTAAGCAACATTTCCTTTAAGAAAGACAAAGAAAATGTAGTAGAAAGTCGTGCATCTCACATTATTGAATCTGCAATTAGATTAATAACTTATATCAAAGAAAATTTTGATCCAGAAACTGCATATAAGTTAGAAAAACGTTTCCATAACTCAATCAAACAAATGGATCATACAAAGTTCACCAAAGGTATTGCTAGAATAAAAGAGAATAAGGATGTTAAAGATAATATTCTTAAAATCAAAGACGGCGAATACCAGGATGAATAAGATAAAAATATCAACCCACACTCCATTTCAACCTTTAGAATCTGTTTTAGTCGGCCAAGGTGTTAGTGATAACTTCTTTGATTGGATTAAAGATGATAAAATTCGTTCGCCTTTACAAAAAATAGTAGAAGAAACGAGAGAAGATTTAGAAGGGATCAAAAAAGCCTGTAAAGACTTTGGGGCAACAGTTTATCAAACTACACCACTTGAACCTGAACAAGATTTATTTGTTAATAAAACAGCAATACCTGTACCACCAATTCAACCAAGAGATGTACACTTAACATTGGACGACAAAGTTTATTGTTCATCAACAGAAAAAGTTTGGAATTACATAAATGAAATAGTACACGCAGATTGCATTGTAAATCTATTTGAACTTACATACAAAGATGGAAGACAATACAATGCAGGTGATATGATTAATGGTGCTAGTTGCTATAAAGTAGGCAACAGAATAATTATACCAAACATAGTTGATAAAACTATGAGACAATTTGGAATAGAGTTTTTCAAACAAAAAGGGTATGATGTAATAGAAACTTCTGATTCTGGGCATTCAGATGGTTGTATGTCAGTGTTAAAACCTGGTGTTTTAGTATCGCTGTTGGACATTATTAATTACGAAAAAACATTTCCTAGTTGGGACGTTTTAACTCTAGAAGATCAAAGTTGGAGTAGAGTTAATGAATGGATTAATTTTAAAAACAAAAGCAAAGGCAGATGGTGGATACCCGGAGAAGAATCAAACGATTACCTTGGAGAATTTATTAATACTTGGCTATCTAAGTGGACAGGTTTAGTAGAAGAAACTATTTTTGATGTGAATATGTTTAGTCTATCGGAAGAATATGTTTTAGTTAACAACTATAATAAAATTGTATTTGATTATCTTAAAAAACACAAAATAGAACCTATCATATGTCCAATGCGACACAGATACTTTTGGGATGGTGGAATTCATTGCTTCACACTAGATCTGCAACGTAAGGGTAGTAGAGAGAATTATTTTTAATGTATCATTTTATTGCACCTGCGGGATCAAATGTTGCTTATATAAATCTTATTTTGAATCAAGAACAATATAGTGACGGACTAGCATATCATTCAAGAGATATACGTCCATGGACCCATGATTTAAATTATAAGAATATTGCTGAGAATAATATTAAAATTTACTTTAATGATAATTTAGAATTAATTATTCTCAATTGGTTTTACAAATTTATTGTTAAGCCTGATAACATAGATTGGGTTTTACAATATGCTACAGAATGGACAGACTCACAGAAAAAAGTTTGGTCTGACTTTGGTGAAGACTGGTGTACAAGAGCAGTATTAAAATGGATGTATAATATTCATGCAGATCCTAATTATAAATCTAAAATTGTAGAGCCTGGTAAAAATTTTTGTGGTTCTGTTTTATACAATGGATACGATCTTACCAAAGAAGAATTTAAAAAACACCATATAAATTACACAAAAGAAGAATACCAAAAGTGGTTAAACAGTCAAAAACCTGTAATTGATTCTTGGAAACATATTAAAGATACAACTGCAATAGACAAAATTAAAAAACTAAAGTATAATTTTGAAAAGGGCGTTGCTTTAGGTTTATATGGATTAAAAAACAAGTTAACAGAAGAAGTTACCTGGCAACATTATATTAAATAGTAATATGCTTATAGAAGATGTATTAACAGAATTTAAAAGAACACACCTCGAACACATTGAAGACATTATTATTACGGACGGATTTGAGGGAGGCAAAGCAGTTGTAGAATATTTTAGAGGTTTACTGTTCACATTAAAAGGCACTAGTTCAGAAGCAATTCAAGTTAGTGTAAAATGGGACGGTGCACCTGCTGTGGTTTGTGGTACTAATCCAGACAACGGTAGATTCTTTGTGGGGACGAAATCAGTATTTGCACAGGCGGCAAAAATAAACTACACCAAAAAAGATATTGCTCGTAATCATGGCACAGACGAGTTAGGACAAAAGTTATTGAAATGCCTTGTACATCTTAAGAAAATTAATATGCAAGGAGTATACCAAGGCGATTTACTTTTTACAGACGAAGACATTGTAAGAAAAAATATAGAAGGCAAACCTAACCTAACATTTACTCCTAACACTATAACTTATGCAGTGCCAGAACAAAGTGCTTTGGGTAAACAAATAGACAGAGCCAAAGTAGGCATAATATTTCATACAACATATGCTGGAGACTCATTAAAAGATATGAATGCACAGGCAGGTGCTGACATAGAATCATTTCAAAAATCGCCTGATGTATTTTTTGACAATGCAACTTATAAAGATGTTTCGGGCAGTGCTAAATTTACAGACGATGAAACTGCATATTTTGTTGAACAAATAGATGTATTAGAAAATTTATTAACAAAAGTTCCAAGAAATCTAATTAATTTATTTGGTGGTAATCAAGACTTCATTCCTTACTTTCAACTGTATATTAATGCAATGGTTAAACAAGGACAACTGCCAACTAACAGTTCACAATTCTTAAAGGGTTTCCAAAAGTTTTACATTGATAAAATGCAACAACAGATATCAGGATTGAAAGCACAAAAGGCATTACAATTAAGACAAGACAAAATTAAACAGATGCCACAGTTCTTAAACAAATTAAAAGCACCATTACAAAATATGTTAAGTTTTTATAAAAAAGTGCAGGCAATGAAAGCATTTATATTAAAGAAAATGAATCAAGCAATGGCAATTGGTTCATTCCAACAAACTGATTCGGGACTACAAGTAACAGAACCAGAAGGTTTTGTTGCTGTTGATAAAACAGGTAATGCTGTTAAACTGGTTGATAGATTAGGTTTCTCTAGACGTAACTTAACGGCTGTCAGCAAATTCAAAAAATAAACTTAAAGTTTTATTAATCTGTTCACTTAACTTTTCTTCATTGAAAAAAGTATTATAATTATGTTTTCTAAGTTCTATTGTTTGCAAATACAAATCTTGCCAATTTTGTTTGTTTAATTTTTCACAAGTTGCTACAATCTTTTCAATTCTTTTATCAGGATTTGATTCTAAATCATAACTTTCATCTACATACTTGCTAAAAGTTTTAAATCCTATTTCACGTAATTTTTGTAGATATAAATGATTACCATGAACAACAAAAATATGCTGTGCTATGATGGCTTTCCATAACTTTTCTGTAATAAAAACATCTGTATTGTTATCATTAGTTTCAGATATCAAACTATATTTTGTATCGTTGTAAGGTTTTTCATAGATATCTTGGTCCATTCCATATAGAGGATATTGTTGTAACCATGGCAATTCATATTCTCTAGGTAATTTTTTATCTGGCCAGTTTGTGTACAAACTAGTATCTAGGAGTTTTGTTTGAGATATTTTATGAAATAATTTTTGTCTATGCTCTCTTTCCATTTTATTGAGATACAGATAATCATAAGTTTTTTGTGAATGATCAAAAGCAAACTTTTTATTATTGTGTTTTTCAAACATATAAAACCAAAACCAACTTACTCCACCAGACCAAACTAATTCATCTGTTTGGTATGGATACAGATTTAAATTTTTAATGTTTTCATCTGATTCCCACGGAGTTGCTAGAATAAAAACAAAACCTTGACTGTGTAAGAGTTGTTTACGTCTTTCTAATTCTAAACAGTATTCTGTATTTTTTGAAGGATGGAATTTACCTATTGCTGATCTATCAATTATCGCAAATTTCCTATCATATGCGTCTAAATCATATCCATGCAGTGTGTAATATTCTCCAGTCATCTCAAAAGATTGACCTGGTAACGAGTGCATTGATATAAAAGATTCAATGTCCTGGTGATGCCCAGTTTTCATTAGATCTGTAAGAACAAAATTACGTTGCATAATGCCTATAAATATGTATATGATAACACCCTTTTTACAGTATGTATCTGAAGGCAGAATTGTAAGACGCCAAAGCGACCTACAACGATACACATTTCAAGAAATTACAGAACGTATCTATCTGGCTTTTTTAACACTTACTTTACTTAAAAATTTCCAACAAACACAAGGTTTTGTTAAATCTTATTCAACAGACACATTAGCATATGGATCATTTGATAGAGTGCGATCAACTTCTAATGATCTTCATAATATGTTGGCTGTGGTTGCAGGAGATCCAGAAATTACCAAAAAATTAGCAAATAAAAATGCCGCAATGGCACTGAGACAAAGACAATCTGTGCCTGTATTGGCTATAAGAAGATACCTAAGAGATTTTAGAAACAGTTATAACTTCCTTACAAATTTAGAAACAGCACTAGGAATAGGCAATCCAGACTACAAAAATTTAAGAAGAGCAATTAGTGACTATCCTAGTTTAGATTCAAAAAGAAAACAAGTAACAACTACAAGATTATTGCAGGCACTTAAATCTAAACTGTCAGGCACAGACTTACAAAGAAAAGCACAGGAGTTTGCTGACAAACAAAAATTAGAATTAGACAATGTAATAGACGCTGAAAGATCAGTACCTGGTGTTGAACTTACACCAGATGAGATGTCTGCATATAGAATATTAGTTGGAGCATCTAATGTAAGACGTGCTAAAGTGGCCGCTGACATGATACGTCAAGGTCGTGCCGTACCGGCTCCAATAATGCAGGCATATGCACCTGTAGTTAGAATGATTGATGACATCGCTAAAGGTGGATACTCTTACGTTAGGTTGTTGCAATCAATACATGACAGAGCCAAAAAGAAAAGTTAAATGCTTAAGGTGTGCTTGTAAACCACACTGTGGTCACAACTGTTCCAACTGTAAAAATTGCGAAGTATGTGACTGTCCAAAATGTTTGCAGAAAAATCAATAAAACATTTTATTAAATATCACGTATGGCAACACCAAATAATTTTAAAGTAACTGACGCTATCGGTAGCACTGACAACTTTGCAGGTGCTGAAGTAAAGTTCTTTCATATAACTTTAATTC
>MDSW01142029.1_pt1 | contig 11962 bp, 12 predicted proteins | sample 811171 | NCBI WGS metagenome assembly MDSW01 (sample SAMN05326641, study PRJNA326480) | marine metagenome | isolation source: seawater | place: Atlantic Ocean: North West | collected 2012
CAAACAGAACTGCAACCATAGCAACAAAAGAAGTCAATTGTTTTATTAATTTAAACATTTTTATTCCTCTTATTGTTTATTTATTTGTTAACAAATATTCAAAATTCATTTTTGAATAACATTAATTAAAGCAGAAAGTTAAAGGGTCAGCAATGGTAAAAATATCTTTATTTTGGGTATTTATGGCGCGCCCTGAAGGATTCGAACCTCCGACCCACGGTTTAGAAAACCGTTGCTCTATCCAGCTGAGCTAAGGGCGCATTAGAATTTTAATATAATTAATACAACAAATAAGCAATAATTAAAGAAATTTAAATTAATTTTTTGTAGCTAAGATCATCTATAGATTTTGCATAATCAATCCAATTTTTAATTATAATCATATCATTTAAAGAGTTACCCTTAAGAGTTTCATGTGGATTCAACTCTTTAGATATATTTTTGGGATAAAATTCATTAACAATTTTTTCTTTATTCATCCACTCGTCTTTATAATTTAAAAAAAATTTCGATTTATTATCAATCACTTTATAGTCAGGATAAGAAATAGAAAATTCAGAACAACCTCTTTTTACTGTTGATTTGCAATCTATATTTAACGATGAATTAATTAATTTATCAATTTTATTTTTTAAAGTTTCTGCTTCATCAACTGACTTGCAATATAAAAAACCCTTATAACTACCATCAATATTTTTTCTTTTTTCAACCATGCATTTTTTAATATTTTTAATAAAAGGAATGTTGTCAAAAAGGAAATGTAGTTTAATAAGATCTACAACTGTATAAGTATCTACTTGAACCTTAAAACAACTAAAACAATTTTTTGGAATTATATTATAGGTATTAAAAGCAGAGTGGTATCTTGGACAATCCAAAGGTTTTAAATTATTTCTGAAAATTTGTGTAAAATTAAAAGTTATTTCGTAGTAATTTTTATTTATCATATTAAAATTTTCATTAAGGTAATTTTTTAAAATTTCATTTGTTAGAACTTTTTCAAAACTAAAAGGTAACTTTAAATTATATAAAGATTGATCTAGTTTAATAATATCATTGTCTATATTAGAACGAGGTTTAAAAAAAGTTAAAGATTTAATTAGATTAACTTTTGATTCATTGCTATTGGGTTCAAGTTTTAAAGATTTTAAATAATTTTGTATTGATAAATCATATTCACCTAAATCGTCGTAACATTTGGCAATATTAAAATATAAATCATAGTCTTGATTATTAAACTTTTTTGAAGTCTCAAAGATCTTTATTGCCTTTTTGAAGTTACCTAGAGAATATTCTGTTATTCCTAACAATTTATAAGCTATATAAAAATTAGGATCCAGTTTAATAGAATACGCAAGAGAAAATAAAGCTTTTTTGTATAATCTATAAAATAAAAACAATTCTCCACATATTAAATTAACTTCTTTATTTTTAATTTTAAATTTCGCAAGTTTATTTGCTTGAGCTAAAGCTTCTTTAAAATTTTTGGAATTGTAGTATTTAAATAAAGTGTCTACTTCTTTATTTAAATTTAATTTTTCAGACATTACTTAAAAAAAAACTTTTTAATAATAATTAATAAAGTAATTAATTCAAATCTTCCAATAGTCATAAAAAGAATTAATATTAATTTTGTGTAAAAGTTTAATTCATAAAAATTAAAACCACCTAAACTGTACATCTCAGAATTTGTTGTATTCATCAATGTTAAAATTCCAATTTTGAATGACTTTTCAAAATTTAATTCACTAAATGTTAATAGAACAGTCAATAAAAAAAGAGAGATAACAAATATAATTAATGTCAAAAAATATTTATGAATATCCTTTAAATCAACATTTGTATCAAATAATTGAAATTTATTGGTGAATACATAGTTTGGTTTTGTATAAGATAAAATTTCATTTAAAGAAAATTTTAATAAGGCAAATAATTTAACAAACCTTATACCCGAACTTGTTGAGAAGTATGAGCCACCAATTATTACCAATATTAAAAAAAATAAATATAAATTACTTGATACGCTAGATAAAGATATTCCTATATTAGAGATACTACTCGTTATCGAAAATAGAATTAATGAAAAATTATAATCAAAGTTAAGAAATATTAAAAAGAATAGTGTTATTAAACCTAAGTAAATTAATAGATATATATCTTCAGCAAAAAAATTTAAATTTTTTTTTTTTACAAAGAATAAGTTGTGAGTTAAAAATAAACTAAAAAAAGACAACAACATTAACAAAGAAAAAACTATTTTTTTAATATTTGTATTCAAAACAATATCTAAATTATTAAACGGTAAAAAACCTCCAGAAGATATTATTGTCATAGATAAATTGAGGGAGTCAAAAGATCTTATATCTATTACATTTAATGAAATAAAAATAAATATTGTTAAACTAAAATATAGTATAAAAATTTTTATGTATTGTTTAAATGATTCTATATTATTTAATGATATAAAATTAGTTAATGAATTTTTAATTCTGTCGTCAAAAATATCAATTAATAAAATAATTGAAAATAAAAAGTAAATACCTCCAATCCATTGGGATGTTGATCTCCATAATATTAAACTCTCATCTAAATGTTTGATATTTTGAAAAATACTAAACCCGGTTGAAGTAAAACCTGATACTGCCTCAAAATAGCAATTCAAAAAAGATATATTATAAATGCTTAAATAATAGGGAATTGATATTATTAATGGTATTAAAAAATAGCCAGAAATGACAGTTAATATTTTATGATAAATATTAATTTTTAAAATTTTAATTTTTAAACTAAAGAAACCCAAACCTAATATAAAAGACACTATAAATGTGTAAATATATGTATCTATGTTAAGGTAAATGTTAAAATAGTAACAATACGTAATATTTATTATGGAAAGAATAGAAATTAATATTAAAAAAAAACTGAGGTAGTTATTAAGTAATCTACTCATTAAACAGATGTTAAACGAAACATACTTTCAACTGTTTGCAATTGATCTTTTTTAGCTAGCAGTACAACAGAGTCATTTTTTTTAAAAATAAAATTAGACCTTGGTATTATTACTTGATTGTCTCTTAAAATTGCTCCTATTCTGATTTCATTTGGCAAATTACTCTCTTTTAGTTCTTTATTAATTAATTCTGATGTTTCTATTATCTCTGCTTCTATTACTTCATAATCACCATTTAATATTGAATATGCATTTTCAATAGTTCCCTTATGAATATGTTTCAAAATACTTGAAACTGTTGTTTTTCTAGGATCAATTAAATCATCAATTTTTAAAGATGATTGCAATAAGGAATAATTAGGCTTATTGGTTAAAGCCATAGTTCTTTTATTCTTAGAAAATTTTTCTACAATTACGCTTACCATTAAATTATCTTCGTCATCATTAGTTAAAGCAATTACTGTTTCCACATCCTCAAGATTTACCTCTGCAAGAATATCCTCATCTAAACCATTACCATTTATTACAATTGTATTACTTAATTCATTAGCAAGAAATTCTGCTCTTTCCTTATTTTTTTCAATTATTTTAAGTCTTGCATCTTCAAAAGATTTTTCAATATTTTTAGCTAAATGCAGACCAATATTACCACCACCTATTATTAAAATTTTACTTGAAATTTTTTCGTCATGTCCGAAAGTTTTAAGTGTTTCATTCATTTGTGATGAATTAATTACTACATAAGCTTTGTCATTAAATTTCATAAAATCGTTTTTTTTTAAAAAAATAAATTTTTCATCTCTTACTACCCCAAGTATATTTGCATTTAATTTTGGAAATTTTTTTGTTAAATCATTAAGTTTTGTATTTGATATTGGGCAGCTTTTATCAATAAATATTTCTAATAATCTAATTTTATTATTTGCAAAAGTTACATTGTCTAGAGAACCAGGCGACTCAAGCTTTCTTATTATTGATTTAGCAATTTCAAATTCGGGTGAAATAATAACATCAATTGGTAAATTTTCTTTATTATAAAGAGTCGAAAATTTAGGATCTAAATAATCTTGAGATCTTATTCTAGCTATTGTTTTTGGTACTTTAAAAATTGAGTATGCAATTTGGCATATAAGCATATTGATTTCATCATTTCTAGTTACTGCTATTATCATATCTGCTTCAGATGTATTTGCTTTTTCTAAAATTGTAGGAAGTGTAGCCTTTCCTACAATAGCTTTTACATCTAAAGACTCATTAATTTTTTGTATATCATCACTAGACTGATCAATAACTGTAACGGAATGATCTTGCTCTGTTAAACTTTTAGCAATCGCAAAACCTACTCTACCTGCTCCACAAATAATAATATTCATTAGTTTAAGTCTTTAACACCTAGCAATTTAAGTTTTCGATGTAGAGCTGATCTTTCCATGCCAACAAATTTAGCCGTTTTTGAGATATTTCCACCAAATTTTTTCAATTGATTAATTAAATATTCTTTTTCGAAATTTTCTCTGGCTTCTCTAAGTGGAAAATTTAGAGTTTCATTAATAGTAAATCTATCGTTTTCACTTTGTGTTAATGACTCTTTTATAATGTTTAATATAATTTCTTGGTCACCCCCTTGAGATAATATTGCAACCCTCTCAATTAAGTTTCTTAGTTCTCTCACGTTACCAGGCCATGAATAACTTAACAAATAATTATTATTTTCTATTTTAAATGTTTTTATATTGTTAAATTTACAAATATTTTCAATAAAGTAATTTACTAATAAAGGAATATCCTCAAGTCTATTTACAAGTGGTGAAAGGGATATATTAAATACATTAAGTCGATGAAAAAGATCTTCTCTAAAATTTCCATTATTAATTTCCCTCTTAATATCTTTGCTAGTGGATGACAATATTCTAACGTCTACTTTGATATCATGCGTTCCATTAATTCTTTTAAACTTTTGGTCAATTAGAATTCTTAAAATTTTAGATTGTGTCTCTAATGGTATTTCTGTAATTTCATCAATTAAAAGAACCCCTCCAGTTGATTTTTCTAGAGCCCCATATGAAATAGATCCATCTTTCTTTTCTTCACCAAACAATTCTTTTTCATATGAATGAATATCAAGAAGAGCCCCATTCAAAATAACAAATGGACCATCTTTTCTTTTTGAATTTCTATAGATATTTCTTGCAACTAACTCTTTTCCAGATCCAGTTGGACCTGAAATAAAAACTCTACTTTCAGAGGTTGAAATTTTTTCTATCTGTTCTTTAATTGAAATGATATTTTCACTGTCACCTATTATTTCAAAAGTGTGAAATAATTTATTTTTTAGTAAGGAATTTTCTTTCTTAAGGTTTATATTCTCAATTGCCCTTTTTATAAAATTTAAAAGTCTATCTTTGTCAAATGGTTTTTGAATAAATTCAAAAGCACCTGATTTTAAAGATTTAACAGCCATATCTATATTTGCATGACCAGAAATAATAATTACTGGTATATCATTATTTTTTTTTTTTTATATGCGTTAACAACTCAATTCCATCATTATCCCCTTTATCTAATTTTACATCAATTATTGCTACATCAGGGAGTTTCTTATCTATTTCGGTTAACGCTTGATTATAATTTGCTGCCATTCTTGTTCTATACCCAGCCTCTGTTATAAGTTCATCTAGAATTAATCTTATATCTGAGTTATCGTCTATAATTAAAATTTCAAATGCCATATAATAAATTATTTTGGTAAATTAATTTCTATTTTTGCACCATTTTTTATATTCATAAATTGTATACTTCCATCATGATCATTAATAATTTTGTTTACTATTGAGAGCCCAAGACCCGATCCTTTTATTTTAGTAGTGAAATACGGTTTAATTAATTGCTTAACATTATTTTTTAAAAATCCGATACCAGTATCAGATAAGTTTATGCCTATATAATCTTTTCTTTCGATAATTTCTATATCTATTATTTTATTAAAATCTGTTGATTTTGTTGATTTTTCTTGAATACTTTCAATTGAATTTTTAATTAAGTTAAAAAAAACTCTACTGATTTGCTCATTATCGAACATAAAATTAAGTGTTTTTTGATTTTTTAGATTAAAATTTATTTTTATATCCTTTGAAAGATTTTTTAAAATTTCAATATTATTATTTACCACTTCAATTAAATTGTTTTCTTTTAAAAGAGGTTTTGGCATTCTTGCAAAATCAGAAAACTCATTAACCAAGGTTTCTATTTGTTTGATTTGTTTTAATATTGTTTGTAAATTTGAATTATATTTTTCTCTATTAGACTCATTAATATCTTCTGAGTACTTAGATTTTAAATTATCAATTGTAAGCTGAATTGGAGTTAAAGGATTTTTAATTTCATGAGCTAATTTTCTAGCAACATTTTCCCAGGCCTCATGTCTCTCGGAGCTTAATAATTTTTCCTGTTGTGATTGAAGTTTTTCTACCATTGCATTAAAATTTTTATTTAGTCTTTCCATTTCAATGTCTGCTTTAACTTCGGGAACTTTAGTATTTAAATTTCCTTTACCTATTTCTGATGATGCTGATATCAAGTTATTTATAGAGATAAAAAATCTTGATGAAAATCTTATTGCAATAGTAATTGACAAAAATAATAGAAGAGTAACAATTATTATGTAAATTAAGGCGAATGAAATTCTAATACCAGTTCTTTGGTCTTCAACAGTATAATAAAAATTTAAAGCTTCTTCTGACTCCTTTAAATAATTTGAAATATTTTTATCAAGAAATTTTACAACATAAAGAAATATATCTTTTGTATTCTGGACTTTAATAATTGCTGCAGATTTATTTTCAAAAGCGTTTATAATTTTTAATGGTCTGTTATCATTCTGAACCATTTTAAAAGCCTGATCCTCAATTTCTATAATAGTATTTGGTGGTGAAGAAAGAATAATTTTTTTATTTATATCTAACAAATAAAGTTGGTCTAATCCTCTAAGTATTCTTTGAGTATTTAAAAAATTTTGTAGAACTTCTTTATTAGTAGATAAAAACTTAATGTTTTTACTTAAGTCAAAAGATACTAGTACAATATCTGACTCAACTTTATTTCTTTTTTCATCTACATAATCTCTGGCAAGTTTATAGGAGTTATTAACAGCAATTGTGATTTTATTATCAAAATATTTTTCTAATGCGAAAGAAAATAGAAATAGAGAAAATATAGAAATTAATAGTGATGGTATAAGAGTAAATAATGAGAAAAAAATAATATATTTTCTATTTGCTATGGATCCTCTTACATTAATATTATTTTTAATTGAATTTTTAACCTCAATAAAAATAATAAAAAAAAATAATATAAGGAGAAGAATATTAGATAATAACAAATAATTTAGATTTACCTCACTTAGATCAATAAAACTTTTATCAATAAAAGTTAAAAATGTTAAAAAAGTTACAGCTAAAGTAAATATAAAGACAATAGTAATAAAAATGTTTCTTTTTAAAAAAGCTAACATAGATTAAAAATATATTAAAAAATAATAAAATAAAGTAATGAAAACAATCTTTGTGATACTGGCGGCAGTAAATAGTAGAAGATTTAAGTCAAAAATACCTAAACAGTTCAATAATTATAAGGGCAAAATGATTTTGGAGCACTCAATAGACAAGGCAATAAAGTCGAAAATCTTTAAAAGAATAATTCTAGTAGTCAACAAATCTCATAAAAAATTTATAAAAAAAATTAAAAATAAAAATATAACTATTATTTTTGGTGGCAAAGAGAGATCGGATTCTTCTTTTAAAGCAATAAAATATTTAAAAAAAATAAAACCTAACAAGATATTTATACATGATGCAGCAAGGCCTAATTTTTCAATTAAATTGTTGAAAAAACTTTCAAAATTAATCAAGAAAAATAAAGTTGTTGTGCCATATATTAAAATAAATGACTCAATTAAATTTAAAAACAAATTTTATGAAAATCTTGACAGAAACAAAATATTTTTAACACAAACTCCTCAATGTTTTGACTATAATCTTTTAGAAAAAAATTATTTCATAAATAAAGAAAATATTACTGATGAAGTATCAATATTTATTAAAAAAAAAATAAAAATTAAATTTACAAAAGGAGAAAAAAGAAACTTTAAAATTACTGATCGAGAAGATTGTAATAATATTAACAAAACTACATTTTATGGAATAGGCTTCGATATACATAGATTAATTAAAAATAAAAAACTTTATTTAGGTGGTATTAAAATCCCTTATCACTCAGGACTAAAAGGACATTCTGATGGTGATGTTATTTTGCATGCTATTATAGATGCGCTTCTTGGTGCTATGAAAAAAAATGATATAGGAACATTATATCCTGATAATGAAGATAAATTTAGAAACATCAGATCTCCTAAAATGCTATTACCAATAATTGCTGATCTAAGTAAAAAAAATTTTTACATTAATAACATAGATATTAATTTAATTTGTGAAAAACCAAAAGTGTCTATATATAGAAAAAAAATATTAACTTCTTTATCTAAGTTAATGTGTATAAGTAAAAATAAAATCAATATTAAAGGGAAAACTGTTGAAAAATTAGGTTTGATAGGAAAAGAAAAAGCAATAGCCTGTGAAGCTATAGTTTCAATTATAAAATATGAATAGAATAAATTTTTTATTTGTTACAATGTTTGGTATTGGTAAACTTAAAACAATTCCAGGTAGCTACTCATCTCTAGTAACAACTTTTTTTTTATTTTTTTTATTTTATGTTCTGAAATTAAATCCTAATATTGTATTAATTTGTATTATTTTAATATTTTTCATTTCTCTATATGCAGTAAATATTTATATTAAAAATTTAGATAACAAAGATCCGAAAGAAGTAGTGATTGACGAATTTATTGGACAATCAATACCTATATGTATGTATGAAATTGCACATGAAGGCACTAAAGAAATCAGTAAAGTATTAACATTTTATTTTATAATGTTCATTTTATTTAGAATTTTTGATATCACAAAACCTTATCCGGTTAGCTACTATGATAAAAACTTTAAAAATAGTTTTGGGGTCATTATGGATGATGTTTGCGCTGGATTATATGTTGTAGCAGTTCTTGTTTTATATATGGTATTTAGCTCATGATAAAAATTTCTAATAAAACTGTAAATTATTTGAAAAAGAAACGATTAACTGTGTCATTTGCAGAATCATGCACTGGTGGATTGTTATCTAGTGCTATTACATCTGTAAGTGGTTCTTCGAAAGTATTTAAATTAGGATTGGTTACTTACTCAAATGAAGCAAAAATAAAAATTTTAAAAGTTCCCAAAAAAATAATTAAAAAATATGGTGCTGTTAGTTACGAAACTTGTTTATATATGGTTAATAATCTCAGTAAAATAAGTAAAACTAAAATTTCTTTATCAATAACAGGTATTGCAGGTCCCAAAGGTGGAACAAAAACCAAGCCTGTTGGATTAGTATTTATTGGGATAAAAAAAGGAAATAAATCTTTGGCTAAGAAATTTATATTCAGAAATAAAAAAAGAAATTCGATTCAGAAGAATACAGTTAAGAAAGCGTTAAATCTAATTTTAAATATCGCTAAATAGATTCTTTGCTCTTTTTTGGAATGCATCTGCTATTTTATCTAAACCAAACTGAAATGATTTTGTCATTATAATATTTAAAAAATGATTTTTTAGTTCAAAATCAACATCAAATGAAACTTCCGTTGTATTTTTTATTTGTTTAAAATGCCATTTATTTTCTAAATGTTTTAAGGGACCATCAAGATTTGTTACATATATTGAGTCTTCTTTTTTATTGTATTTTACGTCACTTTTGTAAGTATCTTTAAAAGGACCTTTTCCAATAGTTAAATCTGCTATTATTAAAATTAAATCACCTTTATCTATTTTTTTATAAATTTTTGATCCTAAGCAGAATGGTACAAATTCAGGATATTTATCAATGTCAAGAACAAGATCGATTAATTGATCTTTATTACACTCTATAGATCTTTTAACTGATGCTTTGGGCATTAGTTTGTTTAAATCTTTCTTTTTGAAGTAATTCAAAATCCTCATCTGCGTGATAGGAAGACCTTGTTAAAGGAGAAGAGGAAACAAGTAAAAAACCTTTTGATATAGCAATAGTTTTTAATTCTTCAAATTCATCAGGACTATAATATCTTTCTAAAGGGTGATGTTTTTCAGATGGTTGTAAATATTGACCTATTGTTAAAAAATCAACATCTGCTGATATTAAATCATCCATGACTTGAATTATTTCATCTTTATTCTCACCCAAACCAACCATTAACCCTGACTTGGTAAAAATATTTTTATCAATTTTTTTGACATTCTTAAGAAGATCTAATGAAGCAAAATATCGAGATCCAGGTCTTACTTTTCTATAAAGCCCAGGAACGGTTTCAATATTATGATTAAAAACATCTGGTTTTGCGTCAACAACAGTTTTGTAGGATTCTTCTTTCCTAAGAAAATCTGGTGTTAATATTTCCACTGTAGTATTTGGATTTTCTTTTTTTGTTTCAACTACAACATCACTAAAATGTTTTGCCCCTCCATCAATTAAATCATCTCTGTCAACTGATGTGATAACTGCGTGTCTGAGATTTAGTTTTTTTACTGCATTTGCTATTTTTATTGGTTCTAATGGATCGAGTTTTTTTGGCTTTCCAGTTATTACATCACAGAAAGCACATGCTCTAGTACAAATATTTCCCATAATTAAAAAAGTAGCGTGCCTTTTACTCCAGCAATCAGTAATATTTGGACAATTTGCTTCCTGACAAACTGTCTTAAGATTGTACTGGTTTACGATAGTTTTGGTTAAAAAAAATTCTTGTGAATTTGATAATCTTGACCTTATCCATGGTGGTTTCGGTTTAATAGGATTTACAGGTTTATTTACTTTTTCAGGGTGTCTAATTTTCATCTTTTTTAATAATATAAATTTTGTCTTTTTTTTTTCCAAATACAAACTTTTCTCTAATTAATATTTCTATATAATCAAGGTCTAACTTTTCTGTTAATAAAGAATTTTTATGTTCTAAGTCCTTAATTTTATTTGATAAAACGTCTTTATCATTGTTTAAATTAATCATAATATTCTTTTTTTCAAGATATGAAATTAAACCTCTGTCTCCATCAAAGAGGTTAAAAAAGAAATATAAAAACAAGGCTGTAAGAATAATTATAAAATAATTTTTTTTTATTTTAGAAAACATTAATTAATATTATTCATTTTTGACTTTTTTCCAAGAATCTCCTCTATTCTAATCAATTGATTATATTTGGCTACTCTTTCAGATCTAGCAAGGGAGCCAGTTTTAATTTGATTTGAATTTGTACCTACTGCTAAATCAGCAATAAAGGTATCTTCGCTTTCACCAGATCTGTGAGAAATTATTGTATTGAATCCTATCAATTTAGCAAATTTTATCACTTCCAATGTTTCTGTCACAGTACCTATTTGATTCAATTTAATAAGTATTGAATTTGATGATTTATTAAGAAAACCTATCTTAAGTCTTTCTAAATTTGTTACATATAAATCATCTCCTACAATTTGAGTAAATTTTATTTTTCTCATAAATTTATTCCATGAAATCCAATCATTTTCTTCAAATGGATCTTCTATTGATTTAATTTTATATTTTTTAATTAAATTTAAATATTTCCTAATAGTTTCATCTGGTGAAACAAATTTTTTATTATGAACTGAATATTTGCCTTTTTTAAATAATTCGTTAGCCGCAACATCTAAGCAGATACAAATATCTTTACCATTTTTAAATCCAGAAATTTTAATTGCTTTTACAATTAATTTTAATGCCTCTTCATTATTATCTATCATTGGAGCAAAGCCACCCTCATCACCTACCGAGGTAGACTGTCCCCTAGATTTAATCAATTTTTTAAGATTATTAATTACAATAAAACAAATTCTTATACTTTCTTGAATTGATTTTGCTTTATC
>MDSW01104817.1_pt1 | contig 11961 bp, 10 predicted proteins | sample 811171 | NCBI WGS metagenome assembly MDSW01 (sample SAMN05326641, study PRJNA326480) | marine metagenome | isolation source: seawater | place: Atlantic Ocean: North West | collected 2012
CATTCCGAACCCGGCAGTCAAGACCTCCTGCGTCACTGTTTGTACTGTGGTACGAGAGTCCACGGGAACGCGTGTCGTTGTGTCTCCTTCACTCCTCTTCCGGATCTCGGCCGGTCTTCGGGCCGGCCGAGTTCCACTTTTTTGACCCCCGCATTTTATTCCAAGGCCGTCAGGCTGTTTGTTTCAATCGGTACCGCTAATAGACCTGGCCAACCGCGACAGTTCAACGGAGTGTTCGCATGAGCCTGAAAGCATCCGATATCCTTGGGACCAGCCAAGTCGGTGTGCATTTGGCGATGGTTGGTCGGGTTTTATTCGCGCCAATGCAACTCACAAAGAAAGACGTTGCAAGTCTTGAGGAAACACTTGGCCTCGAAGTCGCTCAGATGTCGATTGGTGGCAGCGCCTTGGTCGGTGCCCTAATTGCAGGTAATTCGAATGGTATCGCAGTTGCCGATATCGCTACAGAAGAGGACATCGATCGTTTAACCTCATTTGGCGATGTTGTTGTGATGGAAAGTGGTGTCAATGCCGCCGGTAACTTGTTGGTTGTCAATGAGAATGGTGCAGTGGCCAGTCCCGTACTTCCCGAGGAAGGTATTGAGGTACTTTCTGAAACTCTCAAGGTCGATTGCATTGCAATCGGTATCGCAGGTAATGACACTCCAGGAAGTGTTTCGGTATGCAACAACCGAGGTGTACTCTTACACCCCGATGTATCAGAGATTGAGGTTGAATCCATTGAGTCTGTTCTGGATGTTCCAGCAATGGTTGGAACTGTCAACTTCGGCTCGCCGTACGTTGGTTCTGGGTGTATTGCCACAGATCAAGGTGCATGGACAGGGTCTCAAACCACTGGTCCTGAATTGAACCGAATTGAGGATGCATTGGGGCTCATCTGAGCATTTTGCCAGCACCCAATGTTCAAAGACGGATTCGGCGCGGTTTTGTGCATGGGCGAATTGCTATATTCGGGCAAAGTGAAGCAAGTGTGGAGTACTGATGACCCAGATGTGATTGAATTTCGATATACCAATCAGATTTCTGTGTTTGACCAAATCATACCTTCGCTAATCCCACGAAAAGGAGAGAGTCTTAATCGAACATCATGTCACTGGTTTAGATTGGTCGAAGAAGCAGGCATATGTGAGACTCACATCATCGAAATGAACGCACCAGATCGCGTACTTGCGCGCCGTTTTGAAGTCATTCGTGAACCGGGTGCAATTCCACAGGATATGGAGAATGTTTTCGTGCCATTGGAAGTTATTTGCAGACACTACCTTGCCGGTGGTGGATGGCGCCGATACAAACGTGGAGACGTTGGTTCCGAAGAATTTGGATTTGAACCGGGTGTCGAATTGCATGAAGGCATCAAGCTTCCAAAGCCATACTTGGAGGTCTCGACCAAGTTCGAAAAGTTCGATCGCCTACTCGACCGCAAAGAAGCGTTAGAAATATCCAATCTGACTGATGAGGAGTTCGACTCCATTCTGGCGATTGTCGTTAAGGTCGATGAAATCATCCACCAGGAAGCCGCAAAGCGTGGGCTGATTCACGTCGATGGAAAGAAGGAATTTGCATTGGGTCCGGGTCGTATCCCAGTTCTAGTCGATTCCTTCGGCACCCTCGATGAGGACCGCTGGTGGGCGGCTGCAGATTATGAAAGAGGTGAAATTGTGTCATTGTCGAAAGAGTTCGTTCGGGAGCATTACCTTGGAACAGGTCATCACGATGAGTTGTATGCTGCCAGAGAGGCAGGCACGGATGAACCTCCTATCCCCGCGCTACCACAAGAAATCATTGATCAAACCTCATCGCTTTATGCGAGCATGTACGAACGTTTGACCGGTGAAGAATTCTGACCTAGTGCCGCCGCATTAGCATCCCAAGATTTCGCTTCTCAGCAGACTTCAGTACAATGAGAAAGTGTCTGACGATTTCACGTACACCCCCGTCTAAAGGCTCGTTTTTGTTAACCTTCCACAAGGATTGTTCCAGATATGAGCGCATTTTTACAACATCTTCTGCCGTCAACCATCCATGTAAAATCATGCCTCCAAATCCAATGCTCAATCGGTCGTGACCAAGAGATTCTGCCCGAAGTCCGGAATCCAGTTGTGCGAGTAGTACCACTCCCTCATCGTTTTCCTCTTCAGGAATCAGATGTTTTCTGAGATAAGCAATCGAATTTCCTTCACTGGCTGGAAACCGGCCTAGACGCTCGATCGAGATACCTCTTTCAAGAGGTTCTGAAGGCGAACCATCATCTTCTGTCCCTCGCAAAGCAATGAAGACTATTGTCGCATCATCCCAATCGACATCACTCCTTCCTCCTGAGAAAGTCGCACCCTGCTCGCTCAATTTGGTTGCCATTTGTGGACATTTCTTCCAGATTTGTTCAAGTTGGTCAACACCAGCGTAACAATCATTCAACAATTCAATGAGTTCTGTAATTTCTGAGCCCTGTAGTGGGTCAAAGGTGTAAAATGGGCTCACTGAGGAGTGTTCAATTGATTGCAATTACTCGCCTCCAAGTCGGTCACGGCGTTCGCGCAACCTCTCAAGTCGTGCTTCAAAGTCATCAAGTGGGATTGGTTTTTCTTCGACTTCTTCGATAATTTCTTGCTCAGTATCATCGTCAAATTCGACCATCTCCTCTAGGAGGTCATCTTGTTCATCCTCAAATTGAATATCACCGTCGTCTTCTTCAACAGGTGAGGGTGTTTGGATAACAGGTTGTTTCTTTCGCTTCCGAATACGCTGTCTCCTTTCGACTTTTCTCGGCCCAATATCAGGCCGAATCAAACCAAACAATCCCATCGCTCCGAAAACAATGACGAGACTGCCAAGGAGAAGGGCATAGTCACGTTCTTCACCAGGTTCAGCAATTCCAGCAGGCAAAACAATCAGCCCTTGGTCATCAGCCTCATTGGAGTCTTCATCCCAGGGGGCATCACAAGATAGTTCGAGATTCACGGTTGTACCCACTGTTAAATCGGGGCGATCGACTTCAACTTGTGGTGCTAAATCACCAGCCACATCCACAAGATGTTTTGATCCACTCCAACCACTTGCACTCAGTTGCAGGTAACATTTCGCATCTGAGAGCTTTGAGTGATTCATCCGCGAGGTTGAGACGACGATTTGTTGTTTTCCACCATCCTCACGAACCTCAACATCTGTGATGCCCAGATTCCAATCTGAATCTCGAATCAGGATTATGCGACTATCTTTGGCAATTACAGCACCATTTTCGTCGAAAAGAATTGCTTCTAGCGTGTGCTCTCCAGGTGTCGGAAGCCATGTCTCAGCACTAAGATTGATTCCATTGAGGCTTGTATTGCTATCGATATTCCCTACGACATGGTCAATGATAAATCCGGTTTCATCTCTCAGCATCACGGTCCAATCAATTTCACTGGTGCCATTTTGAATTGTACATTGTGCGACTGGTATTGAATCAAGGGTGTTCACCACACAGGTTCCGGTTCGAGTGGGTGGGTCACGTACACGGGCCCAATATTCAAGTGAAACCCCATCGACAACTAGCGATTCTTCAGTATCAATCGGGGGTACATTCCATAACCAAGCCCCCTCGTTCGTTTCTTCCAAAAGGGCACCATCTTCTTGTACCGAACTGACCTCAAAACCAGGGTTAAAATTGAGTTCTAATACGTCGCCTGATGTACCAAACAATACTGGACTTGTGGCCCAAGATCGATCACTTTGAGTTAGTGTCAAAGTCACTTCCTTCTGTGTGTTAAATTCATCATTGGTCCGCAGGGTCACGCTATTCCCGTACCCTGTGTTTGCCATTGAAGGGATTGCTGAAAATGGTACACCTGCACTTTCACCAACCCCCAAACTCACTTGGGTGGGGCCACTCAGAGTCCAACCTTCAGGGAGTCCGAGAATCTCAATATCGATGGTTGTCGGAGCGTTGCCCAAATTGGAGATCATGGCCAGGGGTAAACCGCCTGCTGATGAAATAAGCCATGCCTCATCGTGTACCAGAGCATAGTCGTGCCAAGCTGCGACCCGAAGTGGGAGTGTGGTTTGTCCCATGCCTGAACCATCTGAGTTTCGGGCCCGGAGTGTTAGTTCTACAGTGTATCCGGAAATTGCACCTTCTGGTGGGATGATTTCACAATTAAATTGGGTACTCTCTCCGGGGGCTAAGGTGGGTAAATTTTCACTGATGTTGAGTGTCCAGCCACCAACATCAACCCACCCGTTGATGTAAGGAGTCGCAGGTGAATTTCCACGTTGCTCCACGATGAGTGTTACATTGGCACCATTTCTGTCGATGTCTAAATTGGCTCCACCTGCTAAAATCCACCATCCAGGGACATGATTGACTTTGATGTGAATGACGAATGCAGGAATGGATGTATCATCGCTTAATCCATCAAAGGAGAGTGTTGCTTCCGTATCCTTCCATGCTGTGGCGGAAACGTTCACTCCAATTTGTAGAATCTCAGAACTGTTTACTGCAATATCTCCACTGGTGTCGCCCCATGCAGTCCAACCTGCACCCGCATCCGAACCTGCTACTTGGATGGCGATTGTAGGGTTGATTGAAATTTGATCTACCAAATTTCCGATATTGCTAACATTTAACTCAAACTGGAGTTGTGTATTTGGGTCGGCGTTGACTGTCCCTCCATTCTCTACCTCAACGCCGTTTGCAATCAAGGTCATTTCCCAGCGGTGGTCTTGCCGAGCTTCGATGAGCATGTTTGTTGTGGCAACAACTCCAATGTCACCCTGTGAGCCCATTTCGAATTGCAAATACATTGTGACTGCAGCAGCCATTTCACTGGGTAGTGTGATGGAAACCGGCACACTTCTCAATTCGCCCGCTCCAAGTGCATACTGTGTCGAGGGGAACTGTATGTCCAGCCCAGGGTCTTCAGAGAAATTTGAATTCGGAACAATCGACCATGATAGATCAAATACATCGGGTCCATTACCTGGATTCGACAGTCGTAGCATCAAAGTCTCCTGAATGCCTACATCCATCTTGTGGGGCTGATCAATCGGTGAGGTGACGTTAATTTCGGCACGATGAATTTGTAATACCTGTAATGAAATAGACAGCGTTGCTCCTGCATGAGTTGCTTCTTCCGAGGTCCATGTATGGAGCATGGGGGGAGTTGCATAGGGCATGTCGACCGCTAAATTACCACTTACACGGGCGCCGGCGTTACCATTAGCACGCAGAGTGGTTCCGTCGATGGTCAATGCACCCGTGGCCTCCCAGTTCCATCCAGGCATTACCATTCCTGCGCTGGCCATATCCCATTCCATTTCGTCCACTCCAGAGGGGAATTGAACCTCAAAATTCCAAGTTCTGTCATCCGCTGGAACCGAGCGGATGTGCGGGGGTATCACTTGGACCAAATTGGCAGTAAATGTGAGTCCAATCGGTCGGCATTCTTCATTTTCACCAGCACCAATACACATGGTCAATTGAGTGGAAACATTGTCGCCTAGGGTTGCAGTAACCGGTACGTCAAGGCGCGCGGTTAATTCTCGAATTTCGCTAGGTGCAAGGGTCAATGGAATGACTTGCTGTCCTGTCGAATCATGCAATGTGATGTCATTGCCCCAAGCGGTTGAATTCCATTGGAGGGATACGGTTTCAGGTGCATTACCAAGGTTCTCCACGAGAATCCATGCAGCAGCAGCTTCTCCCGGGATACCCACACCATTTGAGACGGCAGTCCCATCAGCGCCGCGTAAAGAAAGCCCTCGAGTTCGCTCGGCTTCGATTGCTAGAATTGCCGTCTGCGTGACGCTATTATCCTGGTCTAATGTCATCGTGATGGTAACAAATCCGCTGTCAGTGCCCAACGCCTCTTGTGGGGCCGTGACTCTTAGGGTAGGACTCCATGTATTTCCAACACCAATCTCGACACCAGTGGACGCACTCGGATTCAAATCGACCAATGTCCAATTTGTGGGTAACCCTGCTGTGTCAATGGCCATACTCCACGTACCAGCAAGGCGCCCTGTTGATGTGATGAGTGGAACAACGTCTTGCTGGCCACCTGGTAGGACTCGCACGGGATCGGGTGGGACGCCAATACTGACATTGTAAGGTGCGATGATATTCAGAACCGTACTCGTCACATCGTTGTCTGTACGGGTTTGGGTAACATTCTCGTGTTCATCCAAGTGGAGGACAAATGTGTGTTCACCCAATCCTCCATCCCAACCAAATGAGAATGAAGCAAAGTTACCATCACCTGTCGGCGACACTGGTTCCAGTACACCCTCTCTGTGTGTATACTTCAGTTCTCCATCGACGTACATTCGAGCGAACGTGTCTGTATCTGTAGAATCTGTACCTGCATTCTCAAAATAGGCAGTCACTGTGACGTTTTCACCAGGATCGGGTGTACTCGGGTTGAAAGTGATGGCTAATCCATCCTCAAATGGACGAATATCTGCACCAGCTTGTGAAATGAGCATATCTCCGACGAGTAAGTCAAGCGCCCCATCATTATCGAAGTCCGCCAGTGAGTGGCTGGCCCACGTTCTGTGAGGTAATTCGATACCAGAAACCCATTCTGCGTTGATTGATGAACGGGAGCCAGTTTCCCCATCGTGTGCGTACATCGTTCTTCCAAAGGTCACGATAATCTCGTCTAATCCAGTTCCATCAATATCCATTGCAGTCGGCGCGGAGACTGCTATCTCGTCGTTCGGATTACCCGACGTCCCTTCGATGATTTGGTTCCAATCAAGGAATGTGTTTTGATTTCCTTCGTTGTAGTTGTGACATCCGACCATACCATGCCACGAAAAACCGTCTCTGTACCAGGTGTTCCAGCAGATTCTGTCAGTAATGCCATTTTCATCGGTATCCAATAATGCAGGGGGTGCGTCAGCATATCCATTCGACGAAGTGAAGGAGAATATTTCTGAAGCATCAACAACATCGAGTCCTACAAATTCTGCTCCATCACTTGTTCCGGCTCCATCCATGTCGGAAGGAATGGTCACAACCATCTCTGGTGCAGGGTCTGAATCAAGTTGTGTGATGATTGGGCCCGGGAGTCGGACGTGAGGCGACGCCGTATCTCCATCGAGATTATTCAGAGTGTCATCATATTGGACTTGCCCATTGGCAGCATTGAGTCGCCAAATCCACATGTTTCCGTTATTTTCATCAATCGTCGTCAACAAAATCGCAGAGGAAACAGCGTCAATCTGCACCCATGCTGGGTCCGAAGGATGTGTCCCCTTGTCCATGGTCACTTCCCATATTGTGCTTGGAGTACCTGATGTGGGGAGGGGAAGAGCTACTACATTGGGCTCATCATTGATATCATCCATCATTGCTAGAACAAGTTCGGGACTTCCATCGAGGAACAAATCTGCAAGCAAGGGTTGTGCGACAGGTCTGTGACAGGTTTGGCACGTTCGATCCGCTGCCATTTCGAAGGTATCATGGCTCCATCGCCATAATCGCTCAGTTTCGTGACTTCCACCTGGTTTCCATCCTGTCACGTCACATTCAATATTTGGCGACCACATCTCGACGGTCGCTTGGCCATTAGCATCGTAAACGATGATGATTTCAAGCGCTCCATCTTCATCGACATCAAAGATCATCGGTGTGGATTTAACTTCCAAATCAATGGCTCCAATATCCACTTGCCACATGGTTTGGCTGGTATCACCGTCGACGATTTTCATAATGGCATGTGGATTACCACCAATGTTTTGTTGATGCACGAAAACTGGAGAGAGACTGTCCCTTGCACAAGAATCGAGGACAAGTCCACTAGTGTCAATATTTCCTGAGAAGTTGCCTACAGGGACGCCCAGTGTTTCAACACCAATGGCTTCATCTGAATAATGGATCCAGTTGACGACAGGGTCTGTGATGCTGAGTAATTCATCTCCTCCTGGCTCTGACGGTGCGTGTGCAGGGATTATCGATTCATGCCCAGGTGTTCGCCCAAACTGCGGCCAATGAATGCCGCCATCCGTCCACACATTCGCATCTCTCCCTGATGTAGGTTGTGAAGTTGAATCATCAACGAGTGCGAATGGAACCATGCTTTGGCCGATGAGGAGAACAATCAACCCCATCATTGGGATTTGATTGCGTAGGAATCCAACGCCTCCGCTCGCCATGGTCATCATGGTCGCAGAACACCTCTTGAACGTTCGTACGCTAGGGGTATTCATGGGTTACATAGTAACCCAGAATGGGTATTTCCGAAATTGCGATTTTGCGAAGCGTTCATAGAGGGGTCTTCGGTCGCCGATTTGTCTTGGACGACCTCTTCTCTGGAGGCGGAAGCCGGTGAGGGACGGGAGGCTTACGGGTCTTCTGTCCTGGCAACCTCCTTCTGAAAGAGTAAATTCGAGAGGAGGACAAACAAATGTACAGTCTTGAGATGATTGAAGATACCATTCGAATTCCAGCCGAGTACATCGAAAAGGGTAAGTCGCTGTCAGAGCATGTAGACCGATTGGCTCACGATGCTTTTGAGGGGAAATTCGATGATGACGGAAATTACATTCTACTAACTTTGGACCATGAGTTGCAAGGTCGAGGTCGCATCATTCACGGCGATGGTGCGATTTATCAAAAAGTGCGTTTCAAGGCACTTTTGTTTATGATGGACGGCAATGAAATCGTAGACGGCGCAGTCAGTGAAGTTCACGAGTTCGGCGCATTCGTTCGGATTGGCCCGATGGAAGCACTTCTTCACAAGAGCCAGATTTTGGATGAGCAAATCGACATCAACGTCGGTTTGCGTCGAATCGAAGGCCGCCAATCAGGGAAATACTTGGCTGAAGGAACTGCCGTTAGAGCACGCATTGTGTCACTGTCTCTAAATCCACACGATCCTCGCTCGAGTAAAATTGGTTTGACCTGCAAGCAAACTGCACTCGGTGCACACGATTGGTTGAATGAGGAGGACTGAATTAAATGCCTATCAAACAACTTGCATGTACCGAGTGTCACATGATTATCGACGTTCAAACTGGTAATCTAGGTTGGTGGCTCAAGTCCAACAACGAACTCAAGGCGAAGAACAAGAAGGCACTTGCAATTCTGGCATTTACTACCAAAAATGGTCGTAAGCCAGATGAAAAAGAGCGCAAAGCTTGGGAGAAGGAGAACAAGGATGATTTCGAGAGAATCAAGGCCGTAGAGCCAAGATGTTCTCGCTGTCCAGATGCTCACCTTAGTGCTGATTGGCAGGGTCTGACCATCTTACTTGAACCAAATCGGAGTGAAGTTGCGCGCACACTGGGCATCGATGCTCCAGGAAATTATGCTCTTAAGGTAAGGCACCAGTAAACAGGAAGGGAAGCAAATGGAAGTAATCGATCGAAAAGAAAACTCAATTCTGAATCGCGTTGAGATCTCGTGGCAATGGCGACATGTTGGGGCACCAACACCTACCCGAAATGAGATCATCTCCGCTGTCGTGAAACTCGAACCAGGTGCAACGAAAGATCGCATCTTGGTCAAATCTGTCAGCACACGTTTTGGTCAGCCTTTGACTACAGGTGATGCATACGTATACGGTAGCCGTGAAGACTTGGAGAAGGAACCCAAGTACATCCTAGAGCGCCATGCACAACTCGCTGGAGACTCTGGTTCTACTGAAGAGGCACCCGCTCAAGAAGCACCTGCTGAAGCACCTGCTGAAGCACCTGCTGAAGCCGCAGAAATCGCTGGAGGTGAAGAATGATGGCAGGTTCAGGTGAAAATTGGAAAAAATCGAAACCATCTAAGTACGCTGTCGAAGATGGAAAGCTAGTTCGTAAGCAGGAGTTTTGCCCTGAGGATGGATGTGGACCAGGTGTGTTCCTAGCGATTCATAGTGATCGGAAACACTGTGGGCGCTGTGGATATACAGAGAAAAACGAGTGATTACTCAAAGTCAATCGTTCTGCCTATTGGGACATTTAGTTGTTCAAGCCAACGCTTGATGACTCGACGTTGCCAACCTTTGAACGATTTACGGTCCAAGTGGACCATCACCCTTCCATCGGGAAATGCCTCACGTGTACTTTCTACACTGACAAGAATCGAGTGTTTCCATGCTCCTTCGGGGTACGGGCCTTCATCGGGGTCCCAATTTTCATCCTCAGGTTTCTGCATTTCAAGTGCATAACCTGCCAATTGGTGTCCAGCCCAGCAGTTTGTTTTTCGCAACACATCTGTATGCCGCGGAGCATAATGCCCACCGCCAATTCCGATCATGATTTTCGCATCTTTTCGCTCTTCAAGTGAGAGTGTATTCCAATCACCCTCGCCATCTCCACCATCCAATCCCAATCCTTTCACCATCACATCGGCCCAAGCTTCAGCGGCATCGGTTCGGTTCCAATGGGATTCAGATGAACCAATTTCAATGAACATCGTTGGCACTGCTAAACAAGGGCCATGGTGAGTTGTTTCGATGGTCAATTCAAACTCCGGAACCAATTGGTGTTGGTGGGCTGCATCACACATCAGTCGGTACCATGCAGCAAACCTCGTATTTGGCAATACCACTTGCCCCTTGATACCACCAAATTCGGCAACTTCGCCATGTGGAGTTTCTCCAGGTACGCCAATCACGTGAAGCGTCAGACTAGGCCGGGCACTTGCAGCGTAATGGCGAGAAAGAAAGATGACTTCGTCAACCTCTTTTTTGGATGATTGCGAAAACCGAGTATCTAGTTGGTCTTCCATTAGCACTCGACCTCCGAACCACCACAGACATACGCCTGCATTTTTGTGAGTCCAGACTTCGCCACCCTCGACAGGATTGCACGGTTCCCAACCTCCACGTGCGAGTAAGGCTTCTCCTTGAATCACCGATGCAATATCGGGTGCGGAAACGATGAGTAAAGTCACCATTGGCAAGGGCATGAGGTCATTTGTATTCAGTATTCTCTGCCCATTCATTCTTGAATCGCGGCCTCTGCCAAGCAATCATGTCACTGCCCGATACGCCGACTCCACCTCGGTATTTTTTGGTCAATGATGAGCGTGCTTTACTCATTGATACTGAGGGTGGGTTGTGCTTGTTACACCCACAACGCCTCAATTCTTTAGATCCAATTCGGCATCCATTTCCTGGAGACATCACGAATTCTGCACTCATTGGCGAGCATTTTCTTGTTTCAACATGGGTTGAGCGAGATTTATCGCTTGCGCGATTGGCACTTTTGGATTTGCGAGAACCGATTAAATCTGGTATAGAAATGTCCGAACTTCGCGTCGCAGTTGATGCAGGTAAATCCAATCATCACCACGTCGCAGGTGCAGTCTGGTCCCACATCCTTGATGCAGAGCCCTTGGCTCTCTGCGAGCATGAGGGGAGCATTGTATTCTGTACTCACCATCGAGGCATCTATCGCATTGGTATCAATTCCGAAGAAATTTGGAGGCGCAAACCACTGACTTGGGATTTGCTAAGTGATTTGCCAGATGGTGATGTTGTGATCAATTTGGTTTCAGTCGGTGATTCGATTTGGGTATTTTCATTGGGTGGCGGATGGGCAGAAATTGAGGGTTCTAGTGGACAAGTCATTCGAAAAGGTATTCACCAATTCAAGTCAAGTACACAACAAGTTTGGCATGGTGAAGGTGGCAATTGGTTGCTCGGTTTGAGTGAGAATAGAATGGCATGGTGGGACTCGGAATCAGAACGCATCTCAGTGGTTAATGTCAATGGTTCAATTCAAGATGCATGCATGAACGAAGGTTCGTGGTTTATCACAGGATGGAGACAAGATTTGCTGTGGTCAGAAGCGCAATTCAACTCGAATCCAGTGACTGGCGTTCGTGCTGAGATCGGTTGTAAAATTGTCAATCGGAGTGGCGAGGGCATTTGGGTTTTGGACAATCGAGGCCAATGGTCTACCTTCGCGATTGGAGGGAATTCGCCCTAGCAATTGTCAAGGTGCTTCGGTATTGTTGCGTGTCGC
>MDSW01071440.1_pt1 | contig 11960 bp, 12 predicted proteins | sample 811171 | NCBI WGS metagenome assembly MDSW01 (sample SAMN05326641, study PRJNA326480) | marine metagenome | isolation source: seawater | place: Atlantic Ocean: North West | collected 2012
CCTCGCCGCGTTTACCTTCGCGAGCCACGCCTACGACGACTTCCATCTTCTGATGCCGCTTTATCTCTGCCGTATCTGGAAAGGCCAACCGACGGCATTGGAGGGCCAGGAACTGAAATGGGTGCCGCCCATGCGCCTGGGGGACTATCCGATGCCCCCAGCCGACAAGCCCCTGGTGGCGCTGCTGCGGGATTATCTCTGAGATAATTTCCGCCGCACCTGTCCTCTCCTCCATAAACGGAGGAGAGGGACCCTGACGCGGTATTATCCCTCTCCCCCTCGGGGGAGAGGTTGGGTGAGGGGGGTCCCCTCGTCGCAGGTGAGGGGGCTAAAGCCCCGCCGCCGCTTTCTTCATTTCGTCGACCGCGTCGTCGAAGAACGCGTCCATCTGCGCGCGCATGGGGGCGGACAGGGTGACGAGCTTGGAGCGTGCATCGTTCGGATTCACTTTTTCCACGATCAGGCCGCGCTTCAGGGCGGTGTCGATATACTTACCCGCCGTCAGTGGGCTCTTGACGCCGGTGATGGCGCTGAGGGCGTCGGTCTTGCGGACAGGATCGGTGGTGCGCCACAGGTACGTGAACAGGTCCCAGTAGGCGGCCGAGTAGAATTCCGTATCGCCGGCGAAGAGCTTGATCCAGCTCGCACCCAGCTTGTCGGTGAATTCGAGATAGGCGCGGCGCTGCTGGTCGGAGTAGGTGAGGGGCATCGGGGCGTTTCCGTCCATTCCTAACTAGAGTTATTTTTAACGATAAATATGTAGCTTGTATCAGGCTCTATGTCGAGGGGGCATAAGCCATTGTTATAAAATAATTTTCACCTGATACATTTAGTTACACTTATTTTTAATTCTAATATTGACTATAAAAATGAATATAAATAGAGTCCTCCCATCGCCGCGGAGGACATCGCGGGCGATAGATACAGGAGGAATAAATGAACACCGAACTTCAGACGATTTCGAAGACCGAAACGCCGAAACCGATCCCTAAATGCCGCCGTCCGGCCGCGATGGCCATGGCCGCGGTTCTCAGCCTCGGCCTGCTGTCGGGTTGCGTCACGGACCAGGGTAACAAGCAGACCATGGGCACGTTGCTGGGCGCCGGGCTCGGCGGCTTCGCCGGATCCAAGATCGGCGGCGGCAAGGGCCAGCTGGCGGCGACGGCGGCGGGCGTGGTGCTGGGCGGTCTGCTCGGTAACAACGTCGGTCAGTCCCTCGACCGCGCGGACCAGGCTTATGCCCGGCGCGCGCAGAATCAGGCGATGGACGCCCCGGTCGGTCAGACGATTTCATGGTCGAACCCGGACAGCGGTAACCACGGTTCGGTGACGCCGACGCGGACCGGCCGCGACGTTCAGACCGGCGCCTACTGCCGCGAATACCAGACCGAGGTCATCGTCGGTGGCGAAGCCCAGGTCGGCTACGGCACCGCGTGCCGGATGCCGGACGGCGACTGGAAGATTTCCAGCTAACGACCTGCACCTGCGTCGCGCTCGGGGGTAGTCCTCCGGCCCTGCGGCGCGCGATGCGAAGACGGGCGGCCCGGACACCCCCTCTCCCCGGGCCGCCCGATCCGCGTTTAGCTCTTTCCAAGGACCCGGACGCTACCTACATTTCCGGGATGTCAGAACAAGAAACATCCAAGCCCGTCACCGCCGGTCTCGCGATCATCGGGAACGAAATTCTCTCGGGGCGTACCAAAGACGCCAATCTTCAGTATCTGGGTGACGAGCTGAACAAGCTCGGGATCCGCTTGATGGAAGTGCGCGTCGTTTCCGACGTGCCCGACGCCATCGTCGAGGCGGTGAACACGCTCAGGCAGCGCTACAATTACGTCTTCACCACCGGCGGCATCGGCCCGACGCACGACGACATCACGTCAGAATGCGTCGCCAGGGCGTTCGGCCTCGAATTCGGCCTCAACCCTGAAGCGGTCAAATTGCTGGAGGCGCATTACGCGGCGCGCGGCGACGAATTCACACCGGCCCGCCAGCGCATGGCCAAGACGCCCGTCGACGCGATTCTCATCGATAACCCGGTTTCCGTTGCGCCGGGCTTCCAGGTCGAGAACGTGTTCGTTCTCCCGGGGGTACCGCGCATCATGCAGGCGATGTTCGAGGGGCTGAAGCAGCGGCTGACGGGCGGTAAGCCGATGGTCAGCCGCACCGTGTCCTCGCTGGTGCCGGAGGGCCGCGCCGGCGAGCCGCTGACCGAGCTTCAGTTGCGCCACCCCGATACCGAAATCGGCTCTTATCCGCTCAACGACCGGCCCGGCGCGAACATCGTCATCCGCGCCGACGACCCCGAAAAAGCCGACGCGGCGGCGCAGGATGTGGTACAAATGCTGAAAGATATGGGCGGCGAACCGGTCCTGGAAGAACCGGACGGTGCCTGAGATGGGGGTGCATCCGCATGAACGCCATTCCGTCGGAGCTAAGCCGTAGCCGGCGCGCTTTTTTCGGGTTCCTGATCAGACGCGGCCTGATGGGGACCGCGATTTCGCTCGGCGTCGCCGCCATATTCCTGTGGTCGGATATGGGCGGCATTTATTCGCTCATGGCGCGGGCCAACCAGTCGTGGCTGTGGATCGCGTTCTTTACCTTCGATATCTGGGTCACGGTCACCGGGATCACCATCGCCGTCGGCATCTGGAACCTCGGCAGCTGGCACGATCCGTCGGATTAGATCTCAGCGTCTTATCCTTCGTGACGGCCTTTCAGGCCTCCTCAGGACGAGGCGTCACGCCATCCTCATCCTGAGGAGCGAGCGACGCGAGCGTTTCGAAGGATTTATCAGCGCTTCAGAATGAATTCGGATATATCGATCCGGTCCTGCCAGCCGGCGCGGACCAGCTCGGGCGTCGTGTGCTCCTCGACCGGGTATCCCATGCACAGATACCCCACCAGTTTCCAGCCTTCGGGGACGTCGAGGGTCTTGTCCACCTCCGCCGGGTCGAGGATCGACACCCAGCCGAGCCCGACCCCGTGCGCGCGTGCCGCCAGCCATAACGTCGTCACCGCGCCGACCACGGAGTAGGCGAGCATTTCCGGCATGGTCTTGCGGCCGAGGCCGTGACCCAGGCCGCTCGCTTCATCGCAATAGACGGCGAGATGCACCGGCGCTTCCTTCAGGCCCGCGAGCTTGAGCCCGGCATACAGGTCCGCCTGTTCGCCTTCGTAGTCACTCAGCGCGTCGGCGTTGGCGCGCTCGAAGTTGTCGACGATTTCCTGGCGGCGCGCGTCGTCGTCGACCAATACGAAACGCCACGGCTGGGCGTTGCCGACGCTGGGCGACAGGGCGGCCAGGTTCAGAAGCTCCTCGATCAGGCCGTCGGGCAGTCGCTCGGTCCTGAACCGGCGCACGTCGCGGCGCCACACCAGAAGGGTTTCCAGTGTGTCGCGGAACGTGCGGTCGAATTCGGGGCCGTCCGTCATTTTCTCAGCGTCCTGATCGTGGGCGTCCATCGCCGGAGGGTGGCACGGGATACGAAGGCGGGCAAGCATGGGCGCGGCGGTTTTTGACGGCCGGGCGACGCTTCGCGGCTTGCCGTGGGTATGGGCCGCGGGGTAACGTCCGTGCCGACGCGGACGTGGTGGAATTGGTAGACACAAGAGACTTAAAAGTATCGTCTGCCTGCATAAGTAATTGATATTAAATAAAAAATAATTGACTTTCGGCTTTTACAGTCGTTTACAGTTTTACAGTTCTGATTTACAGCCGAGTCTACATTTGGATTGTCCATCGAATAAGGGCACTGTATTCAGACACTGAAAAGATGCGGACGTGGTGGAATTGGTAGACACAAGAGACTTAGCTAAAAGTTGAGTGCCTCGTCGGAAACGTCGGGAGTAGAACTGCTCAAATTCGGGGAAACCTCAGCGGCTCGGCCGGTGGCAATCCCGAGCCAAGCCTGTGCAACAGGAAGGTGTAGAGACTAGACGGGCAGCGCCTAACGCGGGTACGCTATGGTGAAGGTATAGTCCAGACCACAAACACCTGCGGGTGGCGGCGAAAGCCGTAGGCGGTAAGAAAATCTCTCGCGCTTATGCGTGTGCGGGTTCAAGTCCCGCCGTCCGCACCATCTTCTTCAAACGAGGCCCGTCGATGGGTAATAAAAAATCCGAAATGATGGAGGAGATTAAAGATTTATATCTTGAGTCTCACGATATTCTGAAACTCTTCTTGCTCAAAGAGCAGCCAGATCTTTTGAGTAAGGATGACAAAAATAAATACAAAGAGATGGCGAAGCAAAGTTCGTTACCTCAAAGGTATCAATCTTGGTACTCGCGCGCTTTGCCCACAATCAGAACGTTGTTACCAGAAAGAGTGGAAGAATTTGTCGAATTATATAAAGCAGACCCAAAGAGAAAGGTTGTCGAGTGGCGAAATTACACCATCGAAGACTACTTTCTTGGCTTGATAATTCCGCGATGGGATGGTGAACCAAGGTTTGAGCCAAAGACCGCATTTTCCGCAAGGTTTCAGTCTCAGATCGCGATCTTTGAATCTATTCTCAATGCTTTAAATAGCAAACTCACGAACATTGAGTCTGTTATCCAGGCGCAATTGTTTGATGACGAGTTGAGTGCCGCAGAGGAGTTGCATAAGAAAGGCCATTTGCGTGCAGCAGGGGCTGTGGCAGGTGTCGTGCTGGAGAGCCATCTATCGAAGGTTTGCAAAAATCACGGTATCAAGTTCCGTAAAAATGCTCCGACAATTAGTGACTTCAATGAAGCGTTGAAAAAGGAATCAGTTATCGATGTTCCTACTTGGCGCTTCATTCAGAGGCTTGGGGATATCCGAAATCTGAGTGTTCACAGTAAAGAGAGAGATCCCAAAGGAAGTGAGATCGAAGATTTGTTGGCAGGTAGCGAGAAGGTGATTTCCGAAGTCTTCTGATCAGGTGCTTTTCCGGGAAATACCAAAAGTCTCATCGGTAGACATAATAGATCACCGTACGGAAATTCTAATCCATTGATTTAAAACAATATATTTTTGCTTTAGTTGAATTCTGTGTGATCACCATTCTTAAAATCTCTCGCGCTTACGCGTGTGCGGGTTCAAGTCCCGCCGTCCGCACCACCTTTATAGGCGACGCAGGGATGGATCCGTTGGCTGCGTCGCCGACTTGCAGCCCCCTGCCTTCATCCCTCAACATTGTCATTCCGGCGTATGCCGGAATCCAGGTTCTCATGAGGTCTGACTGGACCCCGGCCTTCGCCGGGGTGACGGTATTGTCTGGCTCGCTTCCCAAGTAAACTCACCCCGTCACCTTTGCTCACCCCCTCACCTGTCCTCTCCTCCACATTCGCGAGGGAGAGGGACCCTGCCGAAACACGACGCGAACTTTTCCCTCTCCCCCTTTAAGGGGGAGAGGTTAGGTGAGGAGGCGATCGTTTCGCCGATTGACCTGCATCATTGTGTGAAATCCCGGACGCGCATATCTAATCGGAAAACGTTCACTTCCTGACCGAAGAGGGCATGAACATGCGCGATCCCTATGACATTCTCGGGGTCAACAAAGACGCGTCGGCCGACGACATCCGCAAGGCCTACCGCAAGCAGGCCAAGGAGTGCCACCCGGACCTTCATCCGGGCGACGCCAAGGCCGAGGCGCGCTTCAAGGACATCAGCACGGCGTACGACCTGCTGTCCGACCCCGAAAAACGCAAACGCTTCGATAACGGCGAAATCGACGCCGAGGGCCATGAGCGGCCCGAACAGCAGTACTACCGCACCTATGCCGACGGCGGCGACGGGGCCAAGTACGCGCGTTACGGCGCCGGCGATTTCGAGGACATGAGCGACATCTTCGCCGATCTGTTCGGCGGCCGCGCCGGGCACGGCCCGGGACGGGGCGGCGAAGGGCTGAAGATGCGGGGTGGCGATATCAGCTACACCCTCGACGTGTCGTTTGTGGATGCGGCCAAAGGGACCAAGCGCCGCGCCACGATGGCCGACGGCAAGACCCTCGATATCTCGATCCCCGAGGGGGTCAGGGACCGGCAGACGCTCAGGCTCAAGGGCAAGGGGATGCCCGGCATCGGCGGCGGCGCGCCCGGCGATGCGTATATCGAGGTGCATATCCAGCCGCACGCGTTCTTCACCCGAAAAGACAGCAACATCCATATGACGCTGCCGGTGTCGCTGACGGAGGCCGTGCTCGGCGGCAAGGTCAAGGTGCCGACGGTCGGCGGTACGGTCGAGATGACGGTGCCGAAGAATTCGAACACCGGCGATACGCTCCGGCTCAAGGGGCGCGGCGTGCTTGATTCGAAAAGCAAGCAGAAGGGCGATCAGTACGTCCGGCTTGAGGTCGTCCTTCCCGATGAACCGGACGCCGAGCTGGAGGCGTTCCTGAAAGACTGGCAGGCGGGCAGGGATCACGACCCGCGCAAAGGCATGGAGGTCGGATCATGATCGGGTATGCACAGATATTCGAAGCGGTCGAAGGCCTGGACGAGGCGCAGTTAAGCCGCTGGATTTCGCGCGGCTGGGTGCGCCCGGAAGGCAGCGGCGAGGCTACGGCCTTCACCGACGCCGATGTGGCCCGGGTGCGGCTGATCCGCGAATGCCGGGTCGAACTGGAGATCGATACCGACGCCATGCCGGTGGTGCTGTCGCTGCTGGATCAGCTGCATGGGCTCCGGCGCGAACTTTCGGCGCTGGCGGGCGCGGTCGAGGGCCAGCCCGAAGACATCCGCCGCGAGATCCTGGCGCACGCGATGCGGGGAATGGGCGGCAAGGGCTGACGCATACCCGTCAATCAGCATTTCCCCCTCACCTAACCTCTCCCCCTAAAAGGGGGGGGAGAGGGATAAGTTTGCGTCATGTATCGACAGGGTCCCTCTTCCCCATGAAATGGGGGGGGACAGGTGAGGGGGGGGGGTTACCGCGGCCATGTGCCCTTGAACGGTTTCTTGAGGGCGCGGGCGGCGAGTTCCAGATGGTCCTGCCCGTAGAACATGTCGCCGTCGACGAAGTAGGTGGGTGAGCCGAACACCGAGCGCTCGATCGCCTCTTTCGTGTTTGCCTCGTAGACCGCCGTGACCTCGGGCGTGCCGACCGCATCCATCAGCGGCGCCGGGTCGAGCCCGACATCGCGGGCGAGGGCGGCGAGGGTGTTCCTGTCCGCGAGGTCGGCGTCGTCGCGCCAGTGCGCTTCGAGAAACCTGTGCGCCAGCGCGTCGATATCGATCCCTTGCAGCAGTCCGGCGATCAGCATGCCGTTCGACGTCGCGATCTCGTGGTCGTGGTATGTCGGCCACGGCAGGATATCGATACCTCGGTATTCGGCCCAGCGCTCGATCTCGCGGCCGGAGAAATACAAACGCCGTTCCGGCGTCCGTGAATTATGCGCGCCGGGGCCGGTCGCGGCGATCACCGCGCGCAGGTCCATCGGCCGGTGATCGAGCCGCGCACCCGCCGCCTTCGCGGTCTCCATCAACAGTTTAGAGCCGATGTAGGCATAGGCCGAGTGGGCGGAATAGAAGTATTCGATGGTTTTCATCGTCCGATATGAGCAAGCGGTTCTCGGAATGTAAATCGCGATACCGATGTTCCCGTCTAAATTTCATGAACTTCACGCTTCGCCTGTGGACTCTCGTCACGCTGGGCGCGATGATTGACGTTGCTCGAACGGGGGACAGGCGGTGCGGCAGAATCTCGCGCAGAAGACCTACGATGTATTTATTTTCGAGGATGAGCGGTGGCTCGTCGACTCTCACCATGAGGTGCGCTCGGCGGCGATCGAACGCGCCGAAATCCTGATCGGCGAAAAGCGCTTCGAGGGCGTGCGCGTGGTGGCGGAAAGCCTGCGCACGGGCGAAGAGGAAATCCTTATCGAGGAGATGTTCGATCTCGGTGACAAGCCGGTCAAGATCGTCCCCATTGAGGAAGCGCCGGTCTGCGACACGCTTGCCGATTTCTACCGGTTTCCGGCGCGGCAGGCAGCGGGACGGTTGCTCCGCGAACTGCTGGAGCAGAAAGGCATCACGGCGCTGGAGTTGGCGTTCGATTACGGGATGCTGAGGCTGATCGAACGCGACGACAAACTGTTTCCGGCGGCGATGAGCCGGATCGGCACGATCCACGCCAAGAAGACAGGCAGGAAACCCGCCGAGTGCAACGACAAGCTTTATGCCGTGTTCAACGACATCAAGGAGAACGCGCGCGTCGCCGGTGAGGATCAGACCCGTGTCGGCATGCTCGAAAACCTGGGCCTCAAGGGCCTCGTCGATCAGGCCCCGAAGGGCGATGGGCGCAACATGTTCGTTCTGGGCGCGTTGGCGCTGACGTTACAGAAACGGGGCGACTGGTCGGACAAGCTGGCGATGATCATGGACATCGCCGAAAAGGCGCCAGACAAGCTGGTCGAAGAATTTCTGGACGGGATCGCGGCGGAAATCCTGGAAAGTCCGACCGCGGTCACGGATCTGTTCGGCGGCTTCGCCGATCCGATGTCGGCGCTCCGCGACATGATCCAGCTGACGCAGGGGCGTTGCAAAACCAGGAATAGCCGGTCGTGCATCGAAGCCTTTAACACCTTCATGGCAGAACGGTCGATGCCGAAGGCCGAAGGCGTGTTGCTGGGCCGTGTCGCACGAACGATCGCGGGCGTCCGGCCGTTGACGCGCGAAGGGCCGAGAGCGGACCAGGATGCGCTCAGGGGACTGATCCGCGAAGTGACGGAACCAGCCGGGATCGCCGGCGGGCCGGAAATGGCGGGCGCCATCGTCGGCCGGGCCCGGATCGCGTTCGCCGAACAGGACGACCTGACGACGGAGGAGGCGATCAGCCACGTGCTGGCGTTGCTGCCCTATCGTGCGGTCAGGCTCGGCTTTCTGCTCGACATGATCGGCTCGCCGATCGGTCAGAAAAACGAACAGGCGGTGTTGAACGTGATGGCGCGGCTGGTCCAGCAACTGACGTCGTTGTCGTCATTGGTACCCGCCGACATGCCGCGCGATCAGGTGGCCGGCGTGATGGCGGCGCTCAAAGAAAAACTGGCGTCGGACGCGCTCCCGGAAAAATGGCGGGCGCTGTTTACCGATACACTGGACCGGCTGGTGTCGCGGGGCGATGACACCGTGGAAGAACCTGCGAACGACAAACCGGCGGCGCAAGAAGGCACCGTCGTCGAATTTACCATGGAGGATGCGACCGTGACGAAGGGTAAGATCGAACGGCGCGACGTCGATGACGGAGAAATCCTGTTCGAAGAAGGCGACACGGCCGACCAGGCCTATCTGGTGGTCGACGGCAAGGTGCAGGTATATCGAAAATCCGGGAACGAGGAAGTGGTGCTGGCGACGCTCGGCCGTGGCGACATCCTGGGCGAAATGTCATTGATCGACAACCAGCCGCGCATGGCGTCCGCGCGCGTGGTCGGCAACGCCAAATTGACGGTCATCACACAGGACGACCTTGCGGCGCGCCTGGGCAAGCTGGGGGACAGCGACAAGGTTTTAAGGCGCCTGATCGACGTGTTCGTCGACCGGCTTCGCGGACAGGGGCGGTTTCTCGACTGAGGCCTTATCCGTTCGTCCGGTCGGCTTCGTAACCGGGCAGATCATCAGCGATTGTCGACCATGAGACGCGTGAGCGCGTCCAGCTCTGGTACGCCGGCTTGACGGCGGACGGGTCGTCGAGCGCGCCAGCTTTTACATAGACCTTATCCAGGTGCGCGGGTGACGAGGTGTAAAGCGGCGCCCCGCAATCGCCGCAGAAATGCCGCGTGATCGACTGGCCGCTGTCGGCGGTCTTGGTGAATTCCTTGGCGACACCCTTGGTGATCCTGAAATCATCCGCGTCGAGTCCGATCGAGATGTTGAAGGCGCTGCCGGTGGTTTTCCGGCAATCCGTGCAATGGCAGTAGGCCGCCGCTGCGACGTCGCCCGCATATTCGAAGGTCACGTTGCCGCATAGGCACGATCCGGTGATGCTCATTGGGCGTCCACTCCGGTTGATTTGCCGCGCTTCGGCCCCAGCAGGATCGTTCCCGCGACGCCGATCATGATCAGGATCATACCCGCACCGCGCAGGGTGCCGAAACCCTCCCCGAACACGAGGTAAGACGTCAGCACGCCCGCACAGGGGGCGAAAAGGGCGAACGGTGTCACCATCACGGCAGGATAGGTGTTCAACAACCGGCCCCAGATCGCGAATGCGACCGCGGTCGAGGCGATCCCGAGATAGAGCAACGACAGGATGCTGATCGTCGATGCGTTCTTGAATGTCTCGATGAAGTCGAAGCTGTCGCCGAACATAAAAGAGACCGCGAAGGCCGGGATCGGCGGCACCAGGCTGAGCCAGAACATCAACGCCAGCATATCGACGTGGCCGAGGCGTTTCAGGATGTTGTTGCCGATCGCCCAACTGACCGCGCCGGTCAGGGTCAGGCAGAGCCCCAGATAGGTCAGCTCGCCGCCGACGCTCGCGAATACCATGCCGAGCCCGATGAACGCGATGGCGACCGCAGAGATCTGCTTCGGCGTCGGGATTTCGCGCAACACGAACGCGGCGATGATGATCGTGAACAAAGCCTGTGTGTGCGTGGCGACCGACGCCAGCCCCGGCGGCATTCCGGCCTTGTAAGAAAAGAACAGGAACATGAACTGGCCGGTGAACAGGAACAGCCCGAGCGCGATCAGCAGCCACCAGGGAATATCCGGTCTCCTGACGAAGAACACCGGTACGGCGGCCATGACGAAGCGGAAACCCACCAATTGGGCCGGGGTGAAGCTTTGAAGGGCGAACTCGGTCAGGACGAAGGCGACGCCCCAGATGACGGCGACGGAGACGGCGAGAAGCGCATCTGTCGCCTTCATGTCAGCGCCAGGGGAAGGCGGATTTCGGCATTAGCGGGCCGTCACGGTCCGGAAGGCTGTCGGCGATGCGAAGCCCCTCGTTCCATTTCACCATCCGTTCGGAACGGGTGAACGAGCCCACCTTCAACTGCGGCGCGCCCCAGCCCACGGCCATGTGCACGATGGTGCTGTCCTCGGTCTCGCCCGAGCGGGCCGAGACGATCCGTCCCATGCCTGCCTTTTCGGCGGCGTCGAAGGCGGCCTTGGCCTCGGTCAGGGTGCCCGCCTGGTTGGGTTTGCAGAGGAGCGAGTTGCAAAGCTTGTCCTTTGCGGCGGCGCGCACACGCTCGGCATTGGTGACGAGAACGTCGTCACCGACCACCTGCAGTTTCTCGCCGACGGCCCAGGTGAATTTCATCAACCCGTCCGGGTCGTCTTCGCCCAGCGGGTCCTCGATCGAGACGACGGGATAGCGTTCCATCCAATCGACCAGCATCGCGCAGAGTTCCTCGCTGGAGAGCGTGCGGTCGTCCTTGGCGAGCGTGTACTTCCCGTTCTCGCCGAATTCCGACGCCGCGATGTCGAGCGAGATCGACACTTCCTGGCCCGGCGTAAAGCCCGCGCCTTCGATCGCGCGGACGAGGGTTTCCATCGCTTCCTCGTTGGTGTCGAAGTCGGGCCAGTAGCCGCCCTCGTCGGCGACCCCGGCGAGCTTGCCTGCGTCCGCCATGATCCGGCCGGCGCTGAGATACACCTCGGCGGTGAAGTCGAGCGCTTCACGGAAGCTTTTGGCGCCGGTTGCGATGACCATGAAGTCCTGTACGTCGACGCGGCGTGAGGCGTGCGCTCCGCCGCCGAAGATCTGGATTTCGGGCAACGGCAGAAAGACCTCGCCCTCGTCGTTGCCGCGCAGATACTGCCACAGCGGCACGCCCTCGTACGCGGCTGCCGCGTGCGCCAGCGCCATGCTGGCCGCGACCGTCGCGTTGCCGCCCAGGCGCTGTTTGTTCTTGGTGCCGTCGAGCTCGATCATGAACTTGTCGAGCCGTTCCTGTTCACGCACGTCCTGACCCTTCAGGACTTCCGAGATTTCGATGTCGACGGCTTTCACGGCATTGGTGACGTCCCAACCGCCGAACGTCTTGCCGCCG
>MDSW01029511.1_pt1 | contig 11959 bp, 12 predicted proteins | sample 811171 | NCBI WGS metagenome assembly MDSW01 (sample SAMN05326641, study PRJNA326480) | marine metagenome | isolation source: seawater | place: Atlantic Ocean: North West | collected 2012
AAAATAGTTTAAACATCATTGATGTCAAAAGTAGCAACTCGTTTTGCTCCCTCACCTACTGGAGCCCTTCATATTGGAGGTGTAAGAACAGCTTTATTCAATTGGCTTTACTCAAAAAACCAAAAAGGAACTTTTCACCTAAGAATTGAAGATACTGACAAAGAAAGATCTAAAGAAGAGTTCAAAGTTCAAATTACAAATTCTTTAAAGTGGATTGGAATTGAATACGACGGAGAAGAATATATTCAATCAACAAAAATTGATGATCATATTAAGATTGCAAATGAATTATTGAAAAATGGAAATGCTTATAAATGTTACTGTTCTACTGAAGAAATTGAAGAACAAAAAAAAAGAGCTAGACAAAAAAAACTACCATATATTTATAATAGAAAATGGAGAGACGCAGATGAAAAAGATATTCCTAAAAATATAAAACCTGTAATTAGATTTAAGTGTAAAATTGATGGAAAATCTATTTTGAAGGATCAAGTTCAGGGTGACATTGAAATAGAAAATAATACTATTGAGGATTTTATAATATTAAGAAATGATGGAACTCCAACTTATAACCTTTCTGCAACAGTAGATGACTATCAAATGGGGATGTCTCATATTATTAGAGGAGACGATCATAAAATAAATACATTTAAACAAATTCAAATTTACTTAGCTATGAATTGGAAAGTACCAAATTTTGCCCACATTCCACTAATTCATACAATTGAAGGCAAAAAACTATCAAAAAGAGATAATGCCTCAACATTAGATGATTATTCAAAGATCGGAATTATGCCAGATGCACTAAGAAACTACTTGTTAAGATTAGGGTGGTCATATCAAGATAAAGAAATTTTTACTTTAGAAGAAAGTATTAAATATTTTAATTTAGAGGGAATTGGAAAATCACCTTCAAAGCTAGATATAAGTCGTATTTTATCAATGAACGAATACTATATAAAAAATATAGATGAAAACGAACTCTACAAAAGTTTGGCGAATTATTGTGAGTCTTATAAAGAAAAAATTGAGTCTGGAAAAGAGGATAAAATCAAAAACTCTTTATCTTTTTTGAAAAATAAGGCGAAAACTTTAGAGGATATATTTAATAACGCAAAATATATAATCCAAGACAAAATCAATTTTAATCAAGATGATCTAAAACTAATTGATGAAAAAGCAAAAAAAATTATTCAAGAATTTAAAATTCAGATTTCATCATTGAAAAAATTTAACAGAGAAGTATTGGAGCCAATAGTAAATAATTTAATTAAAAACAATCGAACTAATTTTAAGGGAGTAGGACAACCTTTGAGAATAATTTTAACTGGATCGAAATTTGGACCAGGTTTGTATGATATTTTAATTTCCCTTGGTAAAGAGGAGGTAGAAAAAAGATTAGGAAACGAGATAATTAGATAAAACTGCTGTTGACTCGTTTGATGAAGAGGTCTTTGACCTAATACCCTCTAAAGTTTCATTACATTCTCTTAGTTGTTTTTTAATAAGCTCAGGACGTTTTAGTAAATAAATTACTGTTTTATAAATTTCCTCAGCGTTACATTCTTTTTGCAAAAGCTCAGGTATAACCTCTCTGTTGTTAATAATATTGATAATATTTGCAAATTTTACATTCACCAATAATTTAAATATCATAAAATTTATGAAACCTAACTTATAAATAATTATTGATGGTATATTTGCATTAGAAATTTGCAATGAAACTGTTCCAGATTTTGATACTGCAAAAATAGATTTACTTAAAACCTCTAATTTAATATTTTCATCAGATACAACATCTATGTTTTGAATATTATCTTCTTTTACAGAATTTAAAATTGAAATTTTATTTTCCTCAGTTACATGAAAATAAAAAAAATAATTTTTATGTTTTTGGTTCATTAATTTTATAAAACCTATTAAGATTGGTAACAAAACTTCAGTCTCAGATTTTCTGCTTCCTGGAAATAAAGATATTATTTTTTGATCCTTTGGTATTATATTATCGATTATAGTTTTAGTATTATTTTTTTTCTCTATCAAAGGGTGTCCTACAAAAGTATTGTTTATATTTTCTTTATCAAAATATTTTTTTTCAAAATTAAAAAGCAAAAGAATGTGGTCAATAAATTTTTTGATTTTTTTAACCCTATTTTTTCTCCAAATCCAAACCTGTGGGGCAACATAATGAATTGTTTTAATTTTATTATTTATTTTCTTAACTTTTTCGGCTACCCTTAAAGTGAAATCAGGGCTATCTACACTAAATAAGATATCAGGATTGAATTTAATTATTTCATCTACAGTTTGATTTATTCTTCTTCTTATTTCAAATATATTTGTGATAACACTGGTAAATCCAAGATATGTTATTTCTTTTAAGTCATATATTGAGCGAATACCTAGTTTTTTTAAATTAGACCCACCAACTGATAAATATTCTATTTTCGGATTTTGAGATATCAGTTTTGATATAACGGTAGAAGCCAACATGTCCCCTGAAGGTTCACCAGTTAATATAAATATTTTTTTCATAAAACTTTAATAAATATATTGTTTTGATTTGCAAATTTTATGCACCTATTTTTATTTAGAATTATATTCTTTTTAGATTTCAAAATAATTCCCCTTAAACCATATTTTTTACAATCTTTAAGTGTTTCAAGACCTATTGTTGGTAAATCTATTCTTAAATCTTGTTTTTTTTTAGGAAACTTAATCAGTACGCCTTTGATTTTTTTCTTTAAATTAGATAACATTTTTTTTGTGCCCTCTTTTCCCTCTTTTGCAATAACTTTATTTCCCCTAACTATTAGTGCTTGAACATGATCTAAATCATTCAATTTTTTAAAATATTTTAATCCAGTTTTAACTGAAAGTAGGTCATATTGATTAGGTTTTTGTTTTGTATAATTTCCAGATCTTAAGGCTAATTCTGGATTAAAGTATATTGAACTCATTACTTTTATACCTTCATCATTTAATATTTTTATTATTGCTTTAATTATGGCTGCATCACCTTTTTTGGATGCTTTGATCACATTCGGCATATAATAAACTCCTTTTAAATCTAATTTTAATGATGAAAATTTAGGTTTTGCAATTTTACCAGCAAAAAGAACTTTTTTTGATTTTTTTTCTCTTATTAAACTTAGAATTTTACCAATTTTACCTATACTTATACGATTATAGTGACTATCCTTTTTAAATTTAGCATTTTTTGAAAGATCAATAATAAAATATTTTTTTTTTAATTTTTTAATTTTGTTCAGGACTGTCTCTGAAAAATCAGTATCACCTAGTAACAATCCAATCATTTTATTTTAAAAATGGAGTACAAATTGGTCTTTTTTTACCTTTATCTATAAAATTAATCACTTCACTTACCAATATATTATTTTTTAGCTCTATGTCTAAATTTGCTAAATTTTTGGTCAAATTTTTATTTTTAAATATTTCTTTATATGCCTCACTTAAAACCAAGATTTCTTGATTAGGAATATTTTTTCTTCTCAACCCAATTATATTTATTCCTTGAAGTATACTTCTGTTTCCGTGAGCTATACCGTAAGGTATTATATCTCTATCAACACCGCACATTCCTCCAATCATTGCGAATTTTCCGATTCTGGTAAATTGTTGAACAGCAGAGTTTCCTCCAACAATTACATTGTCTTCTATATTTGCATGGCCTCCTAAAGGTACATTGTTAGCTAAAATAACATTATCACCAACAAAACAATCATGAGCTATATGAGATGAAACCATGAACAAGCAATTATTACCTATTTTAGTTAATCCTCCTCCACCATTTGTACCAAGGTTTATGGTAACATACTCCCTTATTTTATTATTGTTACCTATTTCAACTTTAGTTTCTTCACCTTGAAATTTTAGATCTTGTGGATCATTTCCGACAGATGCAAATGAATAAATTTTATTATTTTTTCCGATTTTTGTATTACCTATAATACTAACATGAGATTGGATCTCTGTATTTTCCTCTATCTCTACATTTGCTCCTATGATTGAATAAGGTCCTACCTTAACATTACTATGAATTTTAGCTTTTGGATCAATTATTGCAGTTTGGTGTATCATTTATTTTCTCTTAAAAATTGTCTAATATTTTTTGCGGGATATCCCATCACTTTTGAATTATCTGGAACATTTTTTATTACACCACTTCCACCAGCAATTTCTACATTGTCTCCAATTTTTAAATGTCCCGAAATTCCAGCTTGACCACCAATTTTAACATTTTTTCCTATCACAGAGCTTCCAGCAATTCCGACTTGCCCTGCTATAATTCCATTATCTCCTATTTTAACGTTGTGGGCTATATGAATTTGATTATCTAAAAAAGTATTTCTACCAATAACTGTATTTGACATTGATCCTCTATCAATTGTTGAACCTGAACCAATTTCACAATTATCTTCAATTTTAACAATACCAATATGCGGGTATCTGATATTTTTCTTATTATTTGGAAAAAAACCAAAACCATGTTTGCCAATTACACAATTATCTAAAATTTTTACATTATTACCAATTAGAGTATTTCTAATTATAGAATTGGATCCTATAGAACAATTGTTACCTAATGATACATTTTTCTCAATGATTGTATTATGACCGATCGAGCAATTAGATCCCATTGATACATTATCTCCTAACAAGACATTTTTACCAAACTTAACTTTTGCTTTAAATTGTGTTTCGGAAATATTTGTTACATTTTCATCAAAATTATCATTCACTGACTCAGGATAAAATTTGGCCGTTACTAGTGACGTTGAAAATAGAACATTTTCAACTATTAAAGGAATACATTTTTTAGGTAATTCATTTTTTAAACTATTTGTAGTAATACAATAAGAAGCTTTTGTTTGATTAGCTATATCTTTGTATTTTTTTGAATGAAAAAAAGTTAAATCTTTTAAAGATGAACTAGATAGATCTTTTATATCAATAATATCTTCTTTTTTTCTTATAGTTTTAGAATTTATATTAAGTAATTTTAAAATTTCAAAAATGCTAAAAGGCCCATAGTTTTTAAAAAAAGAAAAAGACATGAATGCTTTTACCAAAGCAATTATTAAAAAATTATCAATAAATATTGCTATTTATTTCTTGTCAACAATTGTTGCTGACCATATAGCATCAGCCATCTTAGTTTCATTAACAAAGGCCTCTCCCTGGTATTTCCAAACGCGACCATGAGATCTAATTGCTTTAATTTTAAGAATAAGTTTGCAGTCAGGTATTACAGGATTTCTAAACCTTGCTTTTTCTACCCCCATAAGAAAAACCAATTTATTTTCATAAGTTGATTTATCTAAACTATAAGCTGTTAAAGCAGCAGCAGCTTGACCAAATGCCTCGACAATTAAAACTCCTGGCATAACTGGATTATCAGGAAAGTGACCTTGTACAAAAAAACTTTTTTTTTTAACATTTACTACTGCAGTGGCAGATTTTAGATCAACAATATCATACAATTCATCCACAAGTAGCATAGGTTCTCTATGAGGAAGAAGATTTCTTATTTGATCTTTGTTTAATAAATTCATAAGTCTAATTAAATTTTTTATTTATTTCTTCAATTAGAGTGGCAGTTATATCTGAGCTTTTTTTAGACATAAACACATTTTTTTGATCAAGTAAAATATCTATAGAGTTATTATCCATGTAATTTTGTATTACTGGACTAATTTTTATAAAAAATTCTTTAAGTTCTTTATTTTTTTTGTTCTCTATTTCAGATACAAGCCTATTTTTTAAATTATTAAATTTTTGAATATTTTGTTTTAAACGATTTACTTCTTTATCAAATTCATCTTTTGATATTATATTTTGTTTTTTTTTTATTTCACTATCTAAAGATTTTAGTTCGTTTTCTTTTTTCTTTAATTGTAGAATATTTTTTTCATTTAGTTGTTCTATATCTTTTAAAATTAATTTTCCAACATTCGTTTCTTTGATAAGTAAATCTAGATTTACAAAGAATACTTTGTCGTTACTTTGAACTAAATTTAGGTTAAGAAAAAATATTATAGTTGTTAAAAAAATAATTTTTATTAATTTCATTAAAAGGTAGTACCAATATTAAATCTAAAAGTTTGAGTTTTGTCAGAACTTTCTTTCATAATAGGCTGAGCAAAAATAAAGTTTAATGGACCGATTGGCGTCATCCAATCAATACCAACACCAACTGAACTTCTTAGTGATCCATCATCATCTATTGAAGAATCATAGTCCACGCCCCAAATATTAGCTGCGTCTAAAAACATTACTACATCTACCTGTTGAATATTGCTCAGTATCTGAGGGAGTGTAGTTGATAAATTGGCAGTTGTTACAAAGTTTCCACCTATATAATCTTCACCATCTTTAGGTCCAACTTTACCTCTTTCGAAACCTCTTAGCTTCCTTCCTGGGATATATACTCTTTCAGATAATTTAACATTATCTCCAGAAATTGAGTTTGCAGACTGTAAAAAAATAGATGCATTCGTTACATTATCTTCAAATAATTCTTTATAGTAATTGTATTGATAGGAATTAACCAAAGTGTTGGTATCACTCACTAATGGAATATCTATAGAGTAGTAGCTTCTATAGCCGGCGGATGTTTGGAATTTTTGATTTCTTTTATCCTGATCAAAATCAAGTTTTAGAAAAGAATCCCAATAATTTCCCTCTTGAGTTTTTTGTAAAGCTGATGCACTAGAGTCTGTTGTTATCTTTTCATAAAAATTACTTAAACCTAAACCAAATCCAAAATCATCTAATACTTCAAAGTCTGTTCCAAAAGAAAATCCTGTTTTATTTGTTTTGTAACCAAATTCAGTAGATCGATCGATTTCTAGCGCTTCAAAATTAATATAAATAGATTTATCACTATTCTTATAGTTAGGATTTTTAACTGAAAACTTCCCCTTTAGAGTTTCTTCAGTCAAGGTACCTCCAGCTGTAAGAGCTATTCCTTTTCCTAAAAAATTATTTTCTTTAACGCCTGCGCTTATAGTTGCGCCATCTGTACCAGCACCAGCACCTGCTGATATCTCACCTGTTGCCTTTTCTTCAACACTAATATTTATAATTTTAGAATTATCATCTTTTATATCTTGAATTTCTCCAGTAGCATTTTTAAAAAAACCTAAACTTTTAATGTTGTTTATAGTTTTATTAAATAAAATTTCATTGTATGGATCTCCCTCATCAATTTCAAATTGATTTCTAATCACATTTTCTTGTGTAACATTATTTCCAAAAATATTAATTTTTTTAACAAGAAATTTTTCAGACTCTTCAACTTTAAAAGTTAAATTAATTTTATTATCAATTAAATTTTCGAATGTTAAAACATTTATCGACTCGAATTGTTCTCTTAGAACAATATTCTCTATTTTTGTTATAATATTTTTTATGTCATTTATAGAATAAGGCTCTCCCTTCAATTTTACCAAATAAGAATTTAAATCAGAAAAATTGTCCTCTTCATAGTCTATGGCTAAGTCTAGTTTAATGTTATCAAAATAGTACTTTTTATTTGCATTTATGTTGTAAATTAATTCAAATTCATCATCATTTATTAACTTTGCAAATGAAGTGTTTATTTCAGCCTGATAAAAGCCCTTATTTAAATAAAAATTTTTTAATAGCTTCTTATCGAATTCAATTATATTTTCATTTAAAAATTTTCTACCAGATAAAAATTTCCAGAATTTATATTCTTCACTAATAATAATATTTTTTAATTTCTTATTTTTGTATATTTTATTACCAACAAAAGTAATTTTCTTAATTTTAGATTTCGATCCAAGATCTATTTTATAGATTAAATTTAGATTTTGATTTTCTGTATCCTCTGTAAAGTTTTCAACATTTACAAAAAGATATCCTTTATCTCTTAAAGTGTTTAGAATAGTTTTTACATCTTTTTTTAGAACATTCTTATCAAAAGATGATTTTGGTTTTAAAATCCTATTAGTCTTTATTTCCTCTAATATCGTTTTAGATTTTATACCTTGATACTCTATATTTTGAATAATTGGTTTTTCTTTGACATAAATATTGAGAATATTATTTTCAAAATTAACTTTTACGTCGGAAAAAAAAGTTGTGTCATATATGTTTCTAAGAATTTTATCGATTTCATTAAGGTTTATATTTTTTTGATTTTCAATTCCTCCAAACATCTTAATAGTTTCATCGGGTATTCTTTGATTACCTTCGATATTTATACCTTTTACTATTTCACTTTTAACCTGTAACGAAGTGAAAAAAATTAAGAATATCAACAGGTATATTAGTTTAAAATGCTGTTTTAACATCGCCAAACTTATACAACTTTTTTTAAGAGTTTTAAACGGACATAATTATTCAAATTTAGAATATCTTCTAACTTTTTTGGAACCTTTTTCTTATAATTGATAAACTCCTTTGAACGAATTAGCTTAAATAATTCTTTTTGGATATTTAAAAATCCTATTTTTTTTTTTAAAAAAAGTTCGACCAAACAATCATTTGCTGAAACAATCACAGTTTCGAATAATGAGGACTTAATTGGCAAAAGTTTTAATAACTTAATCATTGGATATCTTTTTGCATCAGGTTTTTTTAGTTTTAAATTATTTAAGATATCCAAATTTAAATTATTTGATCTAATTATTTTGTCTTGATTGAAATAAATAGTATTAAAAATAGGAATTCTCATAGTTGTATCATGGGCAATTACTTTAATTAATCCATTTTTAAATTGAAGGATTGAGTGAACATAAGAGTTTGGGTGTAGTAAAATCTTTATATTTTTATAATTAATATTAAATATATTTTTTGCTTCTATTACTTCATAGATTTTATTAATCATTGTAGCAGAGTCTATTGAAATTTTTTTTCCCATTGTCCAATTAGGATGATTTAAGGCTTGTCTGAGTTTTATTTTTTTAAAATTTTTAATGGGAAGATTAGCAAATGGTCCACCAGATGCTGTTAGGTATATTTTGTCCAAGTTATTATAATTAGAATTACTTAGTCCATACCAAATAGAGAAATGTTCCGAGTCTACAGGGATAAAATTTGTTTTATTTTTTTTTAATTCTTTCGAAATCAAATTCCAGGCTATGATAATGGACTCTTTATTCGCTATTGCTATATTATTTGTATACTTTATAATTTTTAAAGTTGGTAAAAGACCATCTATCCCACTTATTGATCTCATTACATAATAAATCTTTTTTTTAAATATTTTTTTAAAACTATAATAATTATTAAATAAATTTATTGATTTATTTTTTTTTATTTTATTTTTTAAAATTTCAAAACTTTTATTGTTGGTAATTACAAGATTTTTAACCTTAAATTTTTTTGCTTGTTTTAATAGTTCATTATGATTTTTTTCAGCCGAAAGAAGTACTATTTCAAATGATTTTTTATCTCTTTCAACTATTTTTAATAAAGTTTTTCCAATTGAACCCGTAGAACCTAATATTGCTATTTTTTTTTTAGGCATTAAAAAAATATTTTATCTGTTAAATAAGCTGCTGGAATAACAAAAATAACACCATCTAATCTGTCGAGTAATCCTCCATGACCTGGTAAAATTGAGCCAGTGTCATTTACTTTAGCCTTTCGTTTAAGATAAGAAATAAATAAATCACCCAATTGACAAACTAAACAGAGAAATAAACAAACTGGTACTATTTTTAAATAATTATCAGTTTTAAAATTTAAGTTTTGAGTAGCGTCAAAAAATAAAAAGAAAATTAAAATTGGAAAAAGTGAGAATATAAATGAGCCTATACTTCCTGATATGGTTTTATTAGGACTTATTTTAGTTAATTTTTTTCCACCAATTAATTTTCCTACGAAGTATCCACCGCTATCAGAAAAAATACAAATTAATATTATAAACAGCAACCCTGTCGGAGGTTTGTTGTAAATTTCATATGAAGTAAAAATAAGTAGTAATAAATATATTAAAGAAAATATACATATATTTTTTATTGTATTCTTTTTTTTCCGCCATATTTTTTTTGCTAGATTATTAAACTCAATAAATAAAATTAATGACGCAATTATGATTACAAATAACCATATATATTTGTTGTAAAATAAACTTAGTGAAAGAATAAACAATAATACAGCTGAAGTAATAATTCTTTGTGATAAATTGTTCATTATATTTTGCCAAAATTTCTTTTGATATTTTTAAATTTTTTAATTATATAATCAAAATCTTTCTCATTAAAATCTGGCCATAGTTTCTTAACAAAAAAAATCTCAGAATATGCTAACTGCCATAGCAAAAAATTACTCAATCTTTTTGTGTTTCCTGTTCTGATCAATATTTCAGGATCAGGAATATTTTTAGTTAAAAGATATTTGACTATATTTTTTTCATTAATTTTTTCTTTATTTTTTTGTACATTTTCAAATGCGTTTATCAATTCAATTTTGGATCCATAATTAAGAGCTAAATTAATTTGAATCTTTGTATTAGAAGATGTTTTATTTTCAGATGATGATAACAATTTATTCAATTTTTTTGAAAAATTTTTTTTACCGATTATCTTGAGTTTTATTCCTTGATTGTTTAATTCAGTAATTTTGTCACTTAAAAAACTTTGTAAAAGACTAAATAAGTAATTTATTTCTTTTTTTGGGCGTTTCCAATTTTCTGTAGAAAAAGCGAATAATGTAAGAAATTTTATTTTATTTTTTATTGAAGATTTAATAATCTTTTCTACTGTGCTTAGACCGGCTTTATGTCCAGCATTCCTAGAATTTTTATGTTTTAAACCCCATCTACCATTACCATCCATAATAATGGCTACATGTTTTAAAGGGTTCATATGGTCATTATTTCTTTTTCTTTTAATAAAACTTTTTCATCCACTGACTTGATGTGATCATCAGTTATTGTTTGAACTTTTTTTTCATGTGTTTTTTCCACATCCTCACCAATTTCCTTTGACTTTAAAAGCTTTTTTAAATCTTCATTTGCTTCTCTTCTGATATTTCTAATTGAAACCTTACATTTTTCACCAACTGACTTAATTATTTTTTTAAGTTCGGTTCTTCTTTCTTCATTAAGTTCTGGAACTGGTAATCTAATCAGTTGTCCATCTATTTGTGGATTTAATCCTAGATCTGATTTTTTTATTGCTGCGTCAACTAATGTAACATTGTTTAGATCCCAAACCTGAATATTTATCATCCTGGGTTCTGGTGTTGTTATACTTCCTACTTGATTAATTGGCATTTGCTGACCATAAACATCAACTTTGACCAAATCTAACATTGCTGCGTTTGCTCGACCTGTTCTTAGTGAAGATAATTCTTTGGAAAATACCTCAAGGGCTTTATCCATTTTAAGGCTGTAAGATTTTTCATCAAACATTTATTCTCCAATTTTAATTCTGTAAAATTCTCTAATTTTTAGATCAGCTATAGAAAGTTCCTTTAAAATATCCTTTACTTTTTTTTTGGGCTCCATAACCCAAGCTTGGGTTAAAAGAGCATTTTCCTCCTTAAACTTTTTCATCTTACCTAAACTTATTTTATTTGCTATTTCCTCAGGTTTTCCAGAATTTTTTAATTCCTCTGTAACCAGCTCTTGTTCCTTGTCAATAATAGCCTGATCTATAAGATTTGACTCTAAAGCTAAAGGATTAGACGCTGCTATATGCATAGAAAGCTGTTTACTAAAAGTCTTTACAGCTTCAGACTTTTCATTAGTTTCAATTGATACTAAAACTGCTAGTTTAGCTACGTTATCCTTCACAACTGTATGTAGGTAATGATTGTTAACACCATTTGTATTTTCAATTGTTTTAGATTTACCTATTGTTATTTTTTCACCAATTTTTGCAATTAAAGAAACTAAGTTTTCATCTACAGTTTGACCGTTATTCATCTTTGATTTTTTTAGTTCATCAATATTTGAATT
>MDSW01223088.1_pt1 | contig 11959 bp, 15 predicted proteins | sample 811171 | NCBI WGS metagenome assembly MDSW01 (sample SAMN05326641, study PRJNA326480) | marine metagenome | isolation source: seawater | place: Atlantic Ocean: North West | collected 2012
AACTATAACCAGAATATTCTGTTAAACCACGAATATAAAATCCAAAAATTCTAGATGCTATTCCTGTAACTATAAAAACTAAAATAAGAATTAAAAAAAAGGACGCAAAGTATCCCGAATACCTGTAGAGAGAATTTAAAAATTTATCTATTTTACAAAGCATAAAAGGCCGTATTTATATTATACGGCCTTTTTATGTAAATAAAATTTATTTATATGCTGATAAAACAGCTTGTCCTCTTGAACCAGCTCTATCAGCCCATTCTTTAGCCATAGTAGCCCCAACTTTTTCAAAATGACTTTGCAAAGCTGCATTAACTTTTCCTACTTCCATACCAGCATCAGCCAAGGCTTTTTTGTCTGCAACATTACCTTTTTTAGATAAATTCCAGCCTTTTCTTTCAGCCACAGCTGCTTGCTGCATAACTATTTTCTGTGTTGCACTATCAAGTTTGTTCCATGCATTTTTATTCGCTACAACCATATTTTTTGGAAACCAAGCTGCAATATCATAAAAATATTTGACGCCATTTTCCCAAATTTTACTATTCTTACCAGTTGTTGGTGATGTGATCATACTTTCAACCATACCCGTTGAAAATGCCTGACTGATTGCAACTGCTTCAAGTTTAGTTGGCTTCATGCCAGTTAATTCTGCAATTCTAATTGTTGCAGAGTTATAAGCTCTAAACTTAAGTCCTTTTAGGTCACCTACAGAGTTAATAGCTTTTTTACTATAAAGACCTTGTGCTGGCCAAGGAACTGCATAAAGAAAAACCAAACCTTTTTCATCAAGACCTTTTACCAAAGCAGCCTTTGATGCTTTGTAAAGCTTCTGAGCATCTGAATAACTTTGTGCTACAAAAGGAATAGAGTCTACTTCTAACAATGGATCAAAACTTCCATGTGCAGACATAAATCTTTCTCCTATTTGAGTTTGACCTGTTTGAACAGCTCTTAAAATAGCACCACCCTTAAACAATGATCCTCCTGGATGAGTATTAATTATAAGTTTTCCACCTGTTTTTTCAGAAACTGCCTTAGCAAATTCAGTAGCATTCTGAGAATGGAAATTTCCTGCACCGTATGCCAAAGCCATATTCCATGTTTCTGCATTCGCTACATTTATACTGATAAACAAAGATGTTAGTATTACACTAATCTTTTTTAATATTTTCATTTTCCCTCCTTTAAAATGTATTATTTCTTTATTTGACTAGTTGGCTAGATAAAAATCAAGGGAAATTTTAAAATTTTTTTAAGATTTTTGTAAAGTAAAAGTTGAGGGTTAATGACCTAACTATCATAAAAAATGTTAAAGCAAGCCACAAACCATGGTTGCCCATATTTTCTGTAAGATATATAGAAAAAAAAATAAAAATAAAAACAGATAAAATCATACTATTTCGAATTTCTGATGATTGTGTTGCTCCAATAAAAATTCCATCGAGCTGATAACAAAAAGAAGCAACTGGTGGGATTATAATAATCCAAAACACAAACCCATAAGTTAAAAATCTAATATAATCTAAATCAGTAATTAAATTTACAATGCCTTTAAATAAAAATAAATAAATAATTGAAATAATTATACCAGTAAAAAAACTTAATTTTATTGAGTTGGATACTGCTTGTAAAAATGATTTTTTAGCTTTCCTGCCAACCGTAAACCCAACAATTCCTTCGGTAGAAAAAGCATATGCATCTAAAAAAAAAGAAGCTATCAAAATAAATTGCATTAAAATTGTATTTACTGCCAAATAGTCTTCTCCAAGTTTAGAACTTTGGTATGTAACCCATAAAAAAGCAAAGGTTAAAAGAACTGTCCGAATAAAAATATTAAAATTTAAATTAAATAATCGAAATATTTTTCTCCCTACAAATATTCTTCTAAACCTTGGTATTATGTTAAATTGTTTTTTTATATAAAAATATGAGTAAGTTAAAAAAATAAAAATTGTTAGATATGCTGAAAGAACAGTTCCTAGTGCAACACCATATATTTCTAAATTCATACTCACTACAAAAAAAGAACTAAGAATAATATTTGTTACAGAAAAAAAAATGGTCAACAAACTTGAAATATTAGTTTTTTGCAATCCAAGAAATAAGCCAGCTAAAATATATATAATTAATTCAGCCGGAGCAGAAAAAATTCTAATAGAAACATATTTATTAATTAATGATTGAGTTTCATCAGAAGTATTGAAAAAATATTTGATTAAATAGACAATATCATTTTTAAAAAAAATTATAATTGAAGAGATTAAAATAGCTATACACAGATTTCTTAAAATAATTAAAACTATTTCTCTATAATCTCCTTTACCTAAAGCTTGTGATACTAAACCCACTGTACCCATTCTTAAAAATCCAAAGCTCCAAAAAATCATGGTGAGAACAGACGTTGATATGCTTGTAGCAGCTAAAAATTTCTCATTATCTAAATGTCCCATTAATCCTGTGTCAACCAAACCCACAAGGGGTATCGCCAAATTTGCAAAAAATATAGGGAGGGATAATTTAAATATATAATATTTCGAAATTTTAGACGGGTAATGCATTAACAGATTGAGCTAGTTTTTCGTTTATTCTCATATTATAAGACTGTATATAATAATATAACTCACAAATGTTAGAACAATTAATAATTTCAATACAAATAATACTTATTGATATAGTAATGGCCGCTGATAATGCGATCATTATAGGCTTAATCGCTGCAAGCTTCGCAGAAAAAAACCGAAAAAGAATAATTGCGTGGGGAATTGCAGCTGCATTTATTTTTAGGATTATTTTTGCTTTTGGTGCAGTCTACATATTAGAATTTCCGTGGATTAAAATTGCAGGAGGGTTTTTATTACTCTGGGTAATAAATAATTTAAGACAAGACTTTTTTGAAACAAAAAAAATAAGATCTCCAAATATAAAATCTCAAGAACATGTTTCATTTTCAACTGGTTTTTATAGAGTTTTAGTTGCGGATATTACTTTAAGTTTAGATAATGTTTTAGGTGTGGTTGGTGCAGCTAGAGATAATTATGCTTTAATGGTTATTGGTCTGCTGTTATCGGTATTATTAATTGCAACATTAGCTTCTTATTTTGCAAATTACATTAAAGACCATAAATGGCTAGGGTACGTAGGATTAATTGTAATTATGATTGTCGCATTGCAGTTAATTATAGGTGGTCTGATTGATTTAGAAGTTTTAAGTATAAGTGAAAGATTTGAGAATTTTTTTAATATACAATAACTCAGGTAAATAAATCAGAAAATAAAATCTATTATGAAAAATAAATATTTTTCACTTTTTTTATTTCTTATAATTACATTTTCTGTATCAATAATAGGAAGCTATACAACGGCCAATTTTAAAGAACCTTGGTATTCAGAAATTCTTCTTCCAAGCTTTAATCCGCCAAGTTGGGTTTTCGCACCTGTTTGGACAACTCTTTACATTTTCATGTCAGTTGCCATCTGGAGGATATGGATAAAATTCTTTGACAAGAAAATTTTAAATATTTATCTAATTCATTTATTGTTTAATGGATTGTGGAGTATAATTTTTTTTGGCTTCCATATGATATTTTTAGCTTTAATTGATTTATTTATTATTTTAATCTTTATTATTATTTTAATGAAACTTTATTATAAAAAAGATAAATTCAGCTTTTTTTTAATGGTTCCATACTTTTTGTGGTGTTCTTATGCATTTATTTTAAACCTAAATATATTTATATTGAATTAACTATGGATGATATTGTTATAATTGGTGGCGGAATTATTGGAGCAGCAACTGCTTACTTTTTGTCTAAAGAAGGAAGAAAAGTTAAAGTTATAGAAAAAGATCCTACTTATAAAAATGCATCTTTCCCATTGTCTCTTGGAGGTTTTAGAAGGCAATTTTTTCAAAAAGAAAATATTTTGCTAGGAAAATTTGCAAGAGATTTTATCTTTCAAATACCTGAGCTTTTAAAAACTGAAAAAAATCCCAACCCAACTGCTAGCGTAGTACCTAATGGATATTTATTTTTGTTTGGTTCTGAACATGCTCAAGAACAGTATGAGGCATTAAAAAATCACCAGGAGTGTGAGGCTGGTACAAAAAATATTAAAGGCTCAGAATTAAAAAAATTATTTCCTTATGTTAATGATGAAGGCATTGAGACAGTTACTTATACAGATAATAAAATGGAAGGTTGGATCGACCCACACATGTTTCACGCTGCACTTAAAAACAAAGCAATAGAACTTGGTGCTGTATTTATAAAAGGAGAGATAAAAAATATTTCTGAAGTTAAAGCTAAAATAATTATATCTGCAGTAGGTTACCTAACAAACAAACTTTTAAAAGATATTCCAGTTGTTCCACAGAAACACACTGTATTTAGAGTAAAGTGTCCCAAGCACATATCTCATATGCCATTAACTTCGGATTTTACCACTGGAGTTTATTGGAGACCTGAAGGAAATGAATATTTAGCAGGTTCACCAGTTTCAACATTTGACGCTAAAGATTTAGAACCAGATTGGAGTCATTTCGAAGAATTGGTTTGGCCAGCACTTGCAAAAAGAGTACCAATTTTTGAAGAGCTTAAATTAACCGGTGGTTGGGCAGGTTATTATGATTGCAATAAGTTAGATAATAACGCTGTTGTAGGAAAACACCCTAAGTATGAAAATCTTTATATGGCTTCTGGTTTTACTGGGAGAGGTTTAATGCAAGCTCCTGGAATAGGAAGAGCTTTAACGGAATTAATTACCACAGGATCATATCAATCAATCGATCTTAAAGCTTTTGCTATCGAACGCGTACTGGAAAACAAAAAAAGACCAGAACCTTACGTATTATAATCTTAAAAAAGAATTTAAAACCATTTTTTAGGATATTTTTTTTTTAAAATAATTCTATTTATAAAAATAGACATAACAATTATTGTAATTGTTCCAACTACCACTGGGAACAAAATATAGCCAAAAGATAAATCCATAAACAAAGCTACCAAAGGATTAGAAGCAGCTGGAGGGTGCATTACTTTAAAATAAACCATTAAGATAACAGCAATACCTACTGACAAACCTAAAGAATAAAAAGAAAACCCAATAGTTTCATTAAAAATAATACCAACTAGTATTGATATTAGATGTCCAAAAAACACATTTTTTGGTTGAGCTGTTTCTAATTCTGGAAGAACAAAGACAATAAAAACAGTTGCCCCAAATGAAAACATTAGCCAAACTCCAGCATTAGTATTTAAAGTTAAAAAAGCTAGAATTCCTATAACAATAGCAGAAGATGCTCCTGATATAATTGGTTCTAAATTTTTTGGTATTTTCATATATGTTTTTAATGTATTTAAGTTATATACATTTAATAAGGTAAAAAAGAAATATGATTTCAGTTTTTTTATACAGAGTATTTAGAGCAATCAAAATAGACGTAGATCTATATGAGGAGGTTGAAGCAGATAAAAAGGCAACCCTTCAAGCTGCAATTGTAGTTGTTCTATCAAGTTTAGCTGCAGGAGTTGGCGCTATCCATTTAGGTGTATCTAATTTTTTATTGGCACCCATTCTTTCATTGGCTAGCTGGTACATCTGGGCTTATATAATTTATATTTTTGGAGTAAAAATGTTCCCCGACTCGAAAACAAAAAGTGATCATGGAGAATTACTTAGGACAATTGGATTTTCAAGTGCTCCAGGAATTATAAGAGTTTTCGGATTTACACCAGAATTAATGTCAGTTACTTTTATAGGCTCAGCATTTTGGATGTTGGCTTGTATGGTAGTAGCAGTTAAATCTGCTCTTGATTATGATAGTATGTGGAAAGCCTTCGGTATAGTAATTTTAGCCTGGGTTTTTCAAGCTTTCGCATTATTTTTAGTTTTAGTTTTGCTTAACGCTGCAGGACTTTAAACTGGAAATATACTCTTTGAAATTTTACAACTGTCACAAATTTTGTATCCATGCATTATTAAATTTGAATTAACACTCTCATCTTCTTTTTTACAATCCTCGCAAATATTGTCTAACTTTTCCATAAAGTTTTATAGTTTAGTTGGATTTGACTGATCTTTATAAACTTTTTTTGGATCAAATTTTTTTTTCTTTTCTTTAAAATCCATTTCAATTTTGTTTGTATCTTTTATTTTTCCAAGAGGTACAGCTCTATAAAAACATGATTTATAACCTACGTGACAGCTAGCACCATTTCCTATATCAACACTCATCCAAATAGAATCTTGATCATCATCTATTCTAATTTCTATTACTTTTTGAACGAAGCCACTGGACTTTCCTTTATGCCATAAGATCTTTCTCGATCTACTCCAATAATAGGCCTCCTTAGTTTCAATAGTTTTTATCAATGCTTCCTCATTCATATAACCATGCATAAGAACTTCCCCTGATTTGTGGTCAGTTGTCACAACAGGTATTAAGCCATCATTATCAAATTTAGGTGAAAGTAATTTGCCCTCTTCAACCTCAAATATATTTTCTCTTTTTTTAAACATGGGCGTAAAATAGTGAAAAAAAGACAAAATAGCAATTTGCATTACATATTTATGTCCTATAAAAGATAGTGACTTTATGAAATTAGTTAAAGATACAGGCAAAACACCAATAAAAAAACAAGTCACTGACAAAGAGGCTGAAGAGGCTTTCAGAACAATATTAAATTGGATTGGCGAAGATCCAAACAGAGAAGGTTTAATCGACACTCCAAAAAGAGTAATTAAAGCATTTAAAGAATATTTTAAGGGGTATTCTCAAGATCCACTTAATGAACTACAAAAAACATTTGGTGAAGTTGAGGGATACGATGACCTGGTTCTTGAAAAAAATATTACTTTGGAAAGTCACTGTGAACATCATATGGCTCCGATTACTGGAGTTGTTCATATAGCATATTTGCCAAACAAACAGATTGTTGGACTTAGTAAGCTTGCAAGAACAGTTGAAGTTTTTTCAAAAAGATTACAAACGCAAGAAAGATTAACTATGCAAATAGCTAATACATTAATGAAAGCTTTAAATGCTAGAGGAGTTGCAGTTACTATTGATGCTGCACACCAATGCATGACTATGCGCGGTGTAAAAAAAGAGAAAGCTACAACAGTAACTAATTACTTTTTAGGTGTGTTTAAAGATGATCTTAGCTACCAGAACAGATATTTAAGATATATTTCAAAATAAGAAGTAATGTCAGAAAAATTTAAAGCAGTTGTTATAAATAATCAAAATGATAAATTCACAAGAGAAATTCAAAATTTAGATACAAATCAATTAAAAGATGGAAATGTATTAGTTAAGGTCGATTATTCAAGCTTAAACTATAAAGATGCTCTTATTTTAAACAATGGAGGAAAAATTGTTAGAAAATTTCCTTTTGTTCCTGGAATAGATTTTTCAGGAACTGTTGTTCAAAGTGATAATGAAAAATTTAAAAAAGACGATAATGTTATCCTAACTGGCTTCAGAGTAGGAGAAGCTTATTTTGGGGGCTTTTCTCAATATGCAAAAGTAGATTCTAATTTTTTAATTAAAACTCCAAAAGAAATTGATAATCGTAAATCTATGATGCTAGGGACAGCTGGTTTTACTGCTTTACTTTGTTCTTTTGCAGTAAAAGCCAAAGAAGAACTATTACTTGGAACGAAAGTCAAAGATGTACTTGTGACTGGGGCTACAGGTGGAGTCGGAAGTATAGCTGTAATGGTACTGTCTAAAATGGGATATGATGTACATGCAGTAACGGGTAAAAAAGATAAAAAAGATTATCTTAAAGATTTAGGAGCAAAAAATATTATTGATCGAAAAGAATTTGAAGGTGAAAGCAAGCTATTAGAGAAAGGAGTTTGGGATGGAGTGGTAGACACGGTAGGTGGAGCTGCTCTAACTAAAATTTTAGCCCAAACAAAACCCGGAGGAATAGTTGCTGCATGTGGTAATGCAGGTGGAATAAAAATTAACACTACAGTAATGCCATTCATAATTAGAGGAGTTAAACTTTGGGGAGTTGATTCTTCGGGTTCTTCAATTAAAAGAAGAGAATTTGTTTGGAACGAAGTTTCTAAATTAATTGATTTTTCAAAGGTACAATCTTTTACAAAAGAACTATCATTTTCTGAACTTTTAGAGACTTATCCTAAATTGTTAAAAGGCGAGTTTTTTGGAAGAGCTATAGTAAATCCAAATAAATAATCTATAATTAATCATTCATGGATTGGGATAAATTAAAAATTTTTCATACTGTTGCAGAAGCATCAAGTTTTACCAAAGCTTCTACCATTTTAAATTTAAGTCAATCAGCAATAAGTAGACAAATTCAATCATTAGAAAATGATTTAAAAATTAAACTTTTCGAAAGACATGCAAGAGGACTAGTATTAACAAACAACGGTAAATATTTGTACAAAACAGCTCATGAGGTTATTTCAAAATTAAAAGATGTTGAAGCAAATTTGAGCGATGAAAAAGATAAATTAAATGGAAAGCTTACTGTCACAACAGTAGTTAGTTTTGGTACCACTTGGTTAACACCACGTATTCAAGAATTTATGACATTGCATCCTGGTATAGAAATAGAGCTTATTTTTGATGATAGAGAGTTAGATTTAAGCACAAGAGAGGCAGACATTGGTATCTGGATGAGAAGACCTAAACAATTGAATTACATTCAGAAAAAATTTGTTAATTTTAATTATCATATATACGGGTCTAATGACTACTTAGAAAAAAATGGATTTCCAAAGAATATTGGTGATTTAAATAAGCATAAATTCATTACGTATGGTCGCGGTGCCCCATCTCCAGTATTTAATCCAGACTGGGTTCTTAAACTTGGTTTGAAAGATGCTAAAAAGAAAAAAAAACCTGTAATGAAAGTGAACAGTGTTTACGGGCTATTGCTTGCAGTACAAAGTGGTGTTGGTTTAGCAGCGCTACCAGATTATATTACTTTCAATGTTCCAAATTTGAATAAAGTTTTACCTAACATCAAAGGACCTTCTACCGAAACACATTTTGTTTATCCAGAGTCACTTAAAAATGTAGCTCGTGTCAAAGCTTTTAGAAATTTTATTTTTAGTAAATTAAATGAATGGAAGTTTTAAATTTTAATAATATATTAAAATGATACCATTAAAAGATGATAATCCTACGAGTGGAAAGCCTGTAGTAAGTTATTTTATAATTTGTGTTTGTGTTATAGTTTTTATCTTAGAATTAAGTTCTCCAACTTATAAAACAGGTGAATTATTTTTTTCATACGGGCTAATCCCATCTGTTTTGACAGGTGTTGATCAACTTCCGTCAGATATTTATGCGGTTCCACCGGTAGTTAGTATTTTTACCTCGATGTTTATGCACGGAGGTTTCATGCATTTAATTGGCAATATGTTATATATGTGGATTTTTGCGGATAACATTGAAGATGATTTAGGAAAAGTAAAATTTTTAATATTTTATTTTTTATCAGGAGTTGGTGCTGCTATGGCCCAAGTTTTTATGGATGTAAATTCTCAAATCCCTATGGTTGGTGCTAGTGGTGCCATTGGAGGAGTGTTAGGAGCTTACTTAATCAACTATCCTAATGCCAGAGTTTTAGTTTTAATTCCTCTTGGTTTTTTTAGTCAATTAATAAAAATTAGAGCTTTATATGTTTTAGGTTTTTGGTTTATTTTACAATTTATAAATTCTAGTCTTTCAAATTCTGCAGCTGGAGGGGTTGCCTATGCTGCACACATAGGAGGTTTTATATCTGGAATAATTTTGATATTACTATTTAATAAAAAAAAGATCAGAGTTAAAAAAAGGAGTCAAAAAGGACCATGGGAACATTAAGTTTTATACTACCTTTTATTTTTTTAATAACTATAGTTGTTTTTGTTCATGAATATGGACATTATTATTTTGCAAAACGTTATCAAGTAGGTATTACTGATTTCTCAATAGGTTTTGGTAGAGAATTATTCGGATTTAATGATAAATCAGGTACTAGATGGAAGTTTTGTATTTTACCACTAGGTGGCTACGTTAAATTTTTTGGAGATAGAAATGTTTTTAGCCAATCAGAACAAATTGAATTACTAAAAAAATATAAAGAAAGTGATCAAAAAAAACTTTTTGTAACAAAGCCTTTATACCAAAGATCTTTGATAGTTGCTGGCGGACCTTTAGCTAATTTTTTATTAGCAATAGTAATTTTTTCATTTATCTATATGTTCGTGGGTAAAGATTTTACACCCGCAAAAATTGAAGAAGTTCAAAAAGATAGCCCGGCTTATGTTTCAGGTTTAAAAAAAAATGATATAATTTTATCCATTAATAATAATAAAATAAAAAGTATAACGGAAGTTGCTCCGTATATAAACGCAACTACAACAGACAAAATAATTTTAAAAGTATTAAGAAAATATGAAGAAATTGAATTTTCAATTAAACCGAATTTTATTGATACCAAAGACACTTTGGGTAACAAAGTTAGAAAGAAAATCATTGGTGTAAAAATTACACCAATTAACAATGAATTTAATAAAGAAAAATTAGGCCCATCAAAGGCTATATTTTATGCAGTTCAAGAAACCTGGTTTGTTACAAAAACCTCTTTAAAATTTATAGTCTCCATTTTTAAAGGAAAAGGGGATACTTCCCAATTAGGAGGCCCGATTAAAATAGCTAAAATAACAGGACAGGTGGCACAATATGGTTTTATAGCTTTTTTGAGCATTACAGCCTATATTTCTATAAGTCTTGGTTTAATTAATCTTTTTCCAATACCTCTTTTAGATGGGGGACATTTAATGTTTTATGCAATAGAAAAAATATTAGGTCGTCCACTTAATAAAAAGACTCAAGAAGGTTTTTTTCGAATCGGTCTTTTTTTATTATTTTCTTTAATGTTTTTTACTACTTTTAATGACCTTAAAGATATTGGCGTGTTTTAAAGCCTTTTATAAGGTCAAAAAAATCAATAAAATAGCGGTTTATTTTATATACCAGATATTGTGTTAGTATTTATAACAAATACTAATAAAATTGTTGATTTTCCTCATTAATTGTTGAGATTAAAAACATAATAAAAAGGGGCATAAATGAACAAAAAACAACTGGTAGCAAAAATATCGTCCACATTGGGTCAAAGTAAGGCTGATGCAGAAAGAACTTTTGATTCAATTACGACTATCATTCTAAATGAGTTGAAGAGTGATAATACAGTGAAGATAGCCGGTTTTGGTACTTATAAAGTAGCCAAAAGAAAAGCTAGAGTTGGTAGAAATCCAAGAACAGGCGAGTCTATTCAAATAGCTGCTTCACAAAAAGTTAAATTTTTACCTGCTAAAAGTTTAAAAGAAATGTTTAATAAATAACATTATTTAACAGCTCTTATTTTTTATTAATAAATAAGAGCTGTTAAAACTTACGTTGCAAAATCTGCATAACTAAATTTCTCACATAGCAATTCTTTATAAAATTCAGTGAATTATAAGCTTCAATAACAAAGGAGTTTTATGAAAAAATACTTGTTAAAATTACTACTTGTAATTACTACATTTCTTGCAATTACTGAAAACAGTTTTGCAGAAACAACAATGTCTGAAGAGGGTCAATATATTTTTAACTCTTTAGCATTTTATATAGGTGGGGTCTTAGTAGCTTTTATGGCTGCTGGATTTTGCATGTTAGAAAGTGGACTTGTTACTACAAAAAGTGTTTCAACCATAGCAGCAAAAAATATAGGAAAATTTGCAATAGCCTCAATAATATTCTTTTTATTTGGTTATAATATGGCTTACGGTGTTTCAGATGGAGGTTTTATTGGATCTTTTTCAATATGGAGTGATGGCTCAAAAGTAGGAACAGGGTACTCAGATAGTTCAGATTGGTTTTTTCAAACAATGTTTGTTTGTGCAACAGTATCAATTGTTTCTGGTGCTGTCGCAGAAAGAA
>MDSW01123960.1_pt1 | contig 11958 bp, 9 predicted proteins | sample 811171 | NCBI WGS metagenome assembly MDSW01 (sample SAMN05326641, study PRJNA326480) | marine metagenome | isolation source: seawater | place: Atlantic Ocean: North West | collected 2012
CAAAATTGAAGGCCTTTTGCAAACACTGAATAAAGATCTTCTTGCAACCACACTCGAAGCGAATCGGATTCAAAAGGAACTCAACGCCCGCCGCACAGAAACGAAAGCACTCCCTGTTCAAATAGCCGAAACTGAAGAGGAGCTGAATTCGTTAGTTACTCCTGAGGAAACTACTGATTCCAATCCTGTACTTACAGCAGCACTAAAACAGGCAACAGTCGCCAAGCGAGCCAAGCTTGTCACTGCCCTCGAACTTTCTCGGCAGAAAATCCTGACATACGATGCCGAAGCCAGTGTCCTACCGCTGGAAAAGGCAGCTCTCGACAAGCGAGCAGCAGCACTTTCAAAAGCTATCACCGACGTCAATGCCTGGGTCACACGCCGACATACAGACGACATTAAAACCCAAATAGCGGAATACCGTGCATCAGTCACCGAGACTGATTTTGATGACCGAAATAACTATGAGCATTTTTTTGCGTTACTTGATTTATGGCCACAGACCGTAGCAAGTGCGGAGTCATGGAACAGCCAACTGCTCGCCCTCAAAGAGAAAACCAATAGCCTACGAGATGACTTTCAAGAAACCGCATCACTCGTGGATGCAGACAGAGCAACTGGATCAGGACTGAGTCGCACTGCCGGGTATCTGTTGCGCAGGAAACATGTCATGCTCAATCGTGAACGAACGACGCTGGGCCAGTCATACCCGCAGGGGAATGCAGTGGACAACGCTCAAGACATTCTCGGCGACATCGATACCGAACTTGATAAAGCAGAACAAAAACTGACTGCCACTCAGACGCCAGCGAAAAAGAAAGTGCTCGAGGCGAGGAAGAAAATTCTGAGCGCAATGAGTCTCGACATCGACCGCTGCCTTGTTGATATTCTCATTCCATCTGGCGTGAACCTTGAAAAACTATCACGCATAATCGATGAATACCAGCACCTCATCGACACCAACCTTCTCTGGGTTCGTAGTGACAAACCAGTCCGACTCGCGGATGCAACCCGACTACTGGCCGTCGTAAAGCAGTTCGAAACACATCCGGCCGCTCAGGTTTTCGCCTCATTCTGGGCGAACGTCAAGGCACGACCGTACCTCGCAATTTCCTTTCTCCTAATCACCTTAGCGATCTCACTGCCATATAGATTCTTCATCCGTAGAATCACAGCGCTGAGCAGTTCAATCAGTGGCTCCAACGCAATGCGCCTATGGCCAACGATACAAGGAGTCTGCTACACCGTTCTTGCCGCTCTCCCAGTATGGCTTGCATTGACTGCCATCTCCTGGTTTCTTGGCCACTATGCTGAGCCAGAATCAACAGAATCATCGATTGCTGATGCAATTGGTGCAACCGCATTAGTTTTTCTTCCACTTGAAATCCTTCGACAACTCATACGCCCCCACGGCATAGCAACCGCACATTTCGGCTGGCCTGAACTAGTCATCAAGCCACTCGGGCAGGCCGTCCGTCGCTTCGGATGGATAGGACTAACTCTTGTGTTCCTCACAACGTTTCTCCTTCTGGAACGGTATGTCCACCGTGAGGTTTCAGCACTAGCGCGTATTGTATTTGCGCTATTAATGATTTTCATTGCAAGCACGCTCTGGAAACTACTGGGGAAAAAGACGGGCGTTGTCGCTGGCCTTGAAGCAACTCAGCCAGACAGTCTCCTGGCTAAACTGACATGGATCTGGCGTCCACTCCTCATTGCAATTCCTATTTTCCTTGCCGGACTCAGTCTCTCAGGCTATGCCTACGCGGCTGGCCAATTGACCATTTCGCTGTATCAAACTATCTGGCTTGCCGTCGCTGCGTCCGTCCTCCAGGGCATAGCTGAGCGATGGCTTCTGGTCTCAAAAAGACGAATCGCGCTACGGCAATTAAAGGAACAGGTCGCGATCAAAGAACAGGCTGAGGCGTCGGGTGCCAAGGCTGAAATCCTTGATGTAAACCAGATGAAACTCTCTGCCATTGATCAGCAGACTCATCGTTTAATCAACGCATTTGTAATCGTTGTGCTGTTCTTTGGCCTTATCTGGATCTGGGGCCCGGTACTACCGGCTTTATCATTCCTAGACTCCATCATCCTCTGGCAGGAGACCGCACCAGATGGAACCGTTGTAAGCACCGTAGCATTAAGCAATGTTCTCATTGCTTTACCAACATTGTTAATCACATTCGTTCTTGTCCGGAACACCCCCGGACTCCTCGAGGCACTCATCCTTCAGCGGCTTCCTCTCGATAATGCTGCACGATATGCGATGAACACACTCATCAGCTACATTTTTGCTTTCTGTGGGGTGATCGTTGTGGCGGGAACATTAGGGTTGCGCTGGAGTAGTGTTCAGTGGCTTGCCGCTGGCCTCAGTGTTGGACTCGGCTTTGGTCTCCAAGAGGTTGTTGCGAATTTCGTCTGTGGATTAATCGTTCTTTTTGAACAACCAATTCGTGTTGGAGATGTTGTCACAATTGATACTGTTACGGGAGTCGTTTCCCGAATTCGAATGAGGGCGACAACGGTTACAACCTATGACAGGCAGGAATATGTGATTCCAAATAAAGATTTGATCACAGGTCGCGTTATTAATTGGACCCTGTCAGACTCAGTCAACCGATCCTTGGTTCGGGTTGGTGTCGCCTACGGCACGGATACACGACACGTCGGCGCTGTATTGAAAGAAATCTGCAACCAAATACCACATATCTTGAAGGAACCTGCTCCTATTGTCACTTTCGATGAGTTTGGTGACTCAACGTTGAATTTTGCCGTGCGGTTCTATCTCGCGAGTTTAGATAATCGTTTTTCAACAATTAACGAAATCCACAATGCTATCGCTGAACGCTTTGCGAAAGAGAATATCGAAATCGCTTTTCCACAGATGGATGTTCATGTGAAATCTGACCTGCCTGATAATTCCCCGAACTAACACGCATCCAAGCAGACTCGTGCGGAGCGTAGTGCCTCACACAGTGCGAAACGTGATCTCAGACCATAGCTCCATTTCTTCTTGCTAGAGGCCAGTCGATCGAGCCAAAAGGCTTTGAACAAACACATCCCAAAAGACCGCCAGGGTGAAAAGTATAGTTTTTGCAGGCTTTGGCATGAGATTCCTGCTCACTCACTGCACGCTTTCATCAGCACCCATGACGGATTCCTATCCCGCATGGTACGCTCTGCCCTCATGTAGCCGTCAGGTAGGCGGACTTGGCGGAATCCTTCTGAAACTTGACAACTATTTGGAATATCCAATGCACATATCAATGAGTACGACCTCTCCTTGGCGGATGGGAGTGGTTGCTGGCATTTTTTGCCTCCTGCAAGCGACTCCGCTGTTGGCCTCTGAAAATACCGTTGCAACGATAAACGGAGCGGACACCGCTTGGATGATCGTGGCAACGGCCCTCGTCCTTTTCATGACTCTCCCCGGACTCGCACTTTTCTATGGCGGACTCGTCCGATCAAAAAATGTTCTTTCGGTGCTCGTGCAGTGCTTTGCACTAGCGGGCGTGATGACACTTCTCTGGGTTGCCTACGGGTATAGCCTCGCCTTTTCTAATGGTGGAAACCTCCACAAGTTTATTGGTGGCTTCGATCAGATTTTTCTCAAGGGAATTTCTGTTGATAGCGTAAGCGGTTCCATTCCAGAATCACTTTTTGCTGCATTTCAGATGACCTTTGCCATCATCACACCGGCGCTTATCGTTGGTGCATTTGCTGAACGCATGAAGTTCTCCGGAATGATGCTCTTTAGCATCCTTTGGTTTACCTTTTCGTACCTTCCCATTTGCCATATGGCATGGGCTGGGGAAGGTGCCCTCTTTGCTGATTGGAAAGTCTTGGACTTTGCAGGCGGCACAGTTGTTCATGTGAACGCGGGGATCGCAGGCCTCGTTACGTGTCTCCTCCTTGGGCCGCGTAAAGGCTTCCCAAAGGAACCCATGCGTCCTCACAATCTTCCATTTACCGTAATGGGTGCGGGCATGTTGTGGGTAGGCTGGTTTGGATTTAATGCTGGTAGTGAACTAGCTGCTGATGGAACCGCCGCAATGGCCCTCCTGGTCACTCACATTGCCGCAGCCACTGCCGCAACTGTCTGGATGCTCATCGAACTCTGGGCACATGGCAAAGCGTCGGCGCTTGGTATAGCAACTGGAGCGGTTGCTGGCCTGGTAGCCATTACTCCAGCCAGTGGTACAGCCGGACCGCTTGGTGCAGTAGCACTTGGGGCAATTTCATCCTTGTTGTGCTACTACTTCGCAACGACTGTGAAGCACAAATTTGGATACGATGACAGCCTTGATGTCTTTGGTGTTCATGGGATTGGCGGTATTATCGGAGCTATTCTCACAGGGGTTTTTGCAGCTGAGCAATTCGGTGGTGCTGGAATGGAACTTGAAATGGCAAATCAGGTCTGGGCTCAAACAAAGAGCGTGCTCGTCACGATCGTCTGGAGCGGTGTTGTTTCAATTATTGCCTTTATCATTGTCAACAAACTTGTTGGCATGCGAGTATCTCTTGAGACCGAACAGATGGGTCTAGACCTGACAGAACATCAGGAACAGGCATACGACCTCGTCTAAACGTGTAGCCAAAAAAAAGACAGGCAGCCCGTCGATTCCAATAGGGACCGACGGGCTGCTCTTTTTTTAATAGATTCTAGATCTTGAAAACTGAACCGTAGACAGCGCTGAATTATTCAGTTTTGATGCGAATATCTTTAAATTCCGTCCACATGGGCTTCCCTCCATGGAGTTGCAACCCAATGACCCCTTTTTTACGGACGGTTACCGGGTCGTGATTGACGAAATCAATAACCTGACGCCCATTTAGATAGTGACGTATATGGTTTCCTTCAGCGACGATGACGACATCATTCCAACCATCCAGATTAAATAGTTTGTGGAATTGGGGTTCGTCGATAAGTATTCCGGCAACTTCTTTTTCACCTTTTGCACTACGGATGCACTTCTCACCGATGTAACAAAGCCTTTTCCCTTTTCCCTTTTCGTCATAAATGAATGACGAAACATTTGGGAAATCAATTTCGTTCCGCACTTCATGCTGATATCCAGCAAGAACCCAATCATTTTTTCGTCCAGATAACCATTCGGACCGATATTGAATGCCAGAATTATTTGTTGCATTACACCGAAAGGACAGACGTAGCTCAAAGTCCTCGAACTCTTCTGGAGTGTCACCCTGACCGTTATAAATAAGAAATGTATTGCCACTCGTCGGATTTTCTTCTGTTGTTTCTCCATGAACAACTCCGTCTCGTACACTCCAAAGCCGGGAGTCACCAACCCAGCCCGTCAGATCTTTCCCATTGAAGAGTGGCCTCATGCCAGATGGTTCGGGTGTTACAGCGACCGCTTCGACTGACATCTCATCCGCTGGAACCACACGGATTCCACAGAGAGAAAAGACAACCAGAAAAAACCTGCCATAAATTCGCACCATGAGAACCTCCTTAGAACTGTCGTTTATTTTTGGTTTCCCGAGGTATGCTACATCTCAAAGGAACGTGCAGCACCCAGCGGCAGCGGAGTATACATACACCTCTCATGATTGTTACGAGAAAAGCCCTATTGTGAAAAACTCAGCCTGGGATCTCACCCAATACAATGCCATATCCTTCTGGGACTTCTGTAGTTCGCAATTCGATGAGGCTATCGTCTCCGCGAAACATCCATTCCATGTGGCAACTGTCAGTACCGTAACAGCAAATGGAATACCCCGGTCACGTTCTGTCGTCCTTCGCCATTTTTGTTCCAAAGCCCATGAAATTGCCTTCCATACAGATATACGATCGCCAAAACTGAAAGATCTTCGGAATTGCCGCACTCTCTGCCTGCATTGGTATGATCCGTCGTCACGTGTTCAAATACGTCTGATTGCATCGGCCACGGTCCACCATCAGGACCCACGAGCTGAACACGCGTGGAACGCTTCCCGGACAACAAGCCGCGCGTGTTATGGAACACCCAACCCACCGGGCACGATCATGAACCACTTCCCACCTGCTCCTGCCATCCCTGAAACAGATGAGCACAGTGGGTATGCTCATTTCGTAGTTGTAGCCTGCCGTTTTGAAGAACTTGACGTTCTTACACTACATGCATCCGGCCATCAGCGTGTTCTTCTCTCTCTCAAACATGACCCGGCATCCTGGTCAATTATCGCGCCTTAAAGAAACGATCACACATTTCAATGACCAGACTCGCTTTACACTGGCAAATCGCAATTGGTATGGCAATCGGTGCTATAGCCGGGGTGAGCCTCAATATCTATGGAGGAACACGCACAACTGTTGTACAGGCTGAACGACTTCCCTCAACACTCACCGCTCTTACGATTCAAGATTCCCCAAACCATATTGCGATCAACTGGACAACAGTTGCTGGAGAAGAGCGTACGGCGATTGTTGATGGAACACGGAAGACTCCGGGTGCAGCAGCCACGGTCGATGAACTGCGGAACACCCAACCAGCCGCTGCTTCGTGGTTTCATCAATTCGGTCGTAGCACCGCTCGAACCGTTGGCGAAACTGCTCAGCACGTGGGTAATCTCTTCCTCAGACTTTTACAGATGGTTGCGGTTCCTCTTATCATCACTTCACTTATTTGCGGGATAACGGGCCTTGGTGACGCTGCAAGCCTTGGTGGCATGTTCCTACGCACAATTCTGTATTACGTGTGTACCAGCGCAGCCGCAATCACTATCGGATTAGTAGCCGTTAATATTTTCAGACCGGGCATCACAGACAACGCTGCCCCGCCTGTTATGGCATTGGAAACAGGTGGCCAGTCTCTTGGGGCCCTGCTCTTCGATCAGGTAGAACGAATGATTCCAACTAATCCAATTGCGGCAATTGCAAACTCACATTTTCTCTCAATCATTTCGTTCACACTTGCGTTCTCAATCTTTGCCGTCATCGTCGGTGGAAAAACACTTAAGTCTGTTCGTGCAGCAGCAGAAGCTGGTTTTGAAGTCATGATGGCCATGACGATGGCCATCATTGCATTAGCCCCTCTGGGAGTACTATGCCTCATGCTTTTTGTCACCGCTACCCAAGGTCCGGCTGTATTTCAATCACTCTTTTGGTATCTCCTGACCGTCATCGCAGCATTAATGACTCATGCCCTGTTTGTGCTCCCACTCATTCTGAAATTTGTCGCCCGTCGTGATCCAATTGCATATGCAAAGGCACTCTCTCCGGCCCTCCTGACTGCATTTAGTTCGGCATCATCAAATGGAACCTTACCACTCACTATGGCCTGTGTTGAGAACAGAGCGGGGGTAGACAATCGTGTTTCATCTTTTGTACTCCCGCTAGGTGCAACCATCAATATGGATGGTACTGCGCTCTACGAAGCCGTTGCAGTACTCTTCATTGGCCAGCTATACCATGGAGCAGTTCTACCTCTCGAACAACAAGTGATCGTTGCAATCACTGCATTACTCGCTAGTATCGGCGCCGCCGGCATCCCTCACGCTGGGCTGGTCATGATGATTGTGATACTGCAGGCAGTAGGTCTACCTATCGAAATGCAGGGCATCATTCTTGCAGTTGATCGGGTGCTGGATATGTTCCGCACAAGTGTCAATGTCTGGAGTGATTCCTGTGGATGTGCCGTTGTGGAAGCACTTGAACAGCGATCCAAGACCATCAAGCCTGCCACCACCACATGAATAGAAGACACCACTAGGGCAATAAAAGATGAAGCATATGACACGAATGACACTCGCTCTACTCCGACGGCTGACCGGTTTTTTTATCGCTGGTGTTCTGGCGATTCTGCCGGTCGTTGTCACTGTTGCAGTCGTTGTCTGGGTCGTTGAGTACCTCGAGTACCTCTGTGGGCCAGAAACGTTTATTGGCCGGCAACTGACTGCCATTGGCATGCAGGTCGGCAAAGATGCTGCGACCCCATATTTTCTTGGATGGTCAGTCGTCATTGTCGTTGTTTTCGCTGTTGGCCTCCTCGTCGAATTGGGAGCGAAAAAATGGATCGGTAAAACAGTCGAGAGTGCATTTAAGCGGATTCCCATTGTTGGCAGCATTTACAGCACAAGCCGTCAGATGATCGACATGATTGGCCCGAACGAAAACGATGCCATGAAGGGCATGACACCTGTTTTCTGTTCCTTTGGAAAAGAGGCTCCGTCACGGGTTCTTGCGCTACTGGTTTCCCCCGAACGATACACAGTGCTCGATCGTGATCATCTTATCGTTATTATCCCAACCGCGCCAGTTCCCTTCGGTGGCGCTATGATGTTTATACCTGTTGAAAACGTAGTTCCGGCAGGCATGCCAATTGACGGCTTGATGAGTATGTATCTCTCTATGGGTGCAACCGCTAGTCAGTTTATGGAAAAGCCAACCTCTGCAGATGACGCACCACATTGACACAGTAACCTGGTTTTCGATCCTGTTGACATGCGTAACAGGATGTCACACTACTGCAGCAAAAGAAGGAATATCTATGCCGGGAACCGTTGGCACCAAAGCGCCGAACGTTGAACTTCAGCTCCATGATGGGAGCACAGTAAAGCTTTCTGACTTCGAGAAACACCAATCAGTCGTACTTTTCTTTTACCCGAAGGACAATACACCTGTATGTACAAGCGAAGCCTGTTCCTTCAGGGATGCTTACCAGGAATTTGAAAGCCTCAATGCCATGGTCATTGGTATTAGCAGCGACACGCAAGAAAGCCATAAAGGATTTGCTGAGAAATACACTCTCCCCTACTTGCTGGCGAGCGACCCTGACGGAGATTTACGCACTGCGTTTGGTGTCTCCCGAACTTTTGGAATTCTCCCGGGCCGAACAACTTATGTCATTGACCAAAACGGAATTATTCGCCTCGCATTTTCCAGTCAATTTTCTGCGGCCAAGCATGTCGAAAAAGCAAGAGAGACTCTTAGCAAACTCAACCTAGCGAACTAAATCTATTATGCCGGTATTTGACTTTGTATTTGAAGTGAACGCGCCATTGCTTGTAGTTCAGGCGTTCCATCACAACACTTCTGCTCTTAAACAGTTAACCCCACCACCGACCATTGTGCAGATTCAATCTGTCGAACCACTTGCAGAGGGATCTGTATCACGTTTTACGCTGTGGGTTGGACCACTCCCTTTACGCTGGACCGCGATTCATAAAAACGTCTCTGGTAATGGCTTCACCGACATTCAACAGAGTGGTCCCGCGAAGAAGTGGGCACACACTCACACGTTTACTGAAATTGACGCAACTCATACACGGGTCAATGAACACATTGAGTACGAACATAAAAGGGGCTTGTGGGGCCTGGTGACGAGGCTCCTTTTTTCGTACCCCAACCTATATTTCATGTTCTGCTATCGTCGCTGGATCACCAAAAGAACGTGTTACAAAATGGCACAGCAAACCCCTACAAAACATGTGTAGTCACCCAAGAACAAGACGCTGATCAGAACGAGCACTATGCAACCCGACTGGGATGAACGGTATCGTCAGGGTGATACACCCTGGGACAAAGGGCGGGCATCACCGGCATTAATCGCCTGGCTTGAAGATAATCCAGGGCTCATGACAGGGTCCGTTCTCGTCCCTGGGTGCGGTACAGGACATGATGTACGTGCCATTGCCTCTGCTGAACCCACATCGCTTCCAGTTGGAATTGATATCTCGAAAACAGCTATCGAAGAGTGCCGTCACAAGAAAGTCCACGAAAATGAACGGTACGAAGAAGAAAATCTTTTCTCACTGCCAAAAACTTTCTTGGCGACATGTGACTGGCTTTGGGAACATACATGCTTCTGCGCAATTGATCCCAAAGAACGGCCGGCGTATGTGTCTGCTGTAGCTTCAAGTCTCAAACCAGGGGGCGGCTTTCTAGGTATTTTCTATCTGAACCCACAAAGAAACGACACGAGAGCAGCCAATGGTCCACCCCACGGCACGACGATTCAAGAATTAGAATCACTCTTTCAAATTGACGGCGTCTTTTCGATCATCGAGACAATGACACCCCGTGACTGTTACCCGGAGAGGGAAGGTCGCGAACAGCTTCTCCTGCTCCGAAGAACAAAAAAACAGTCTAAACCTAGTGGATTCTAACTTTTTACAGGCCTCTTCAGCCTCGACCATTCGCTCGGACCAAATCGCCATATCCACACGACCAGACACGCTGCTAACATGAAAGTAGTTGTGCAGCAATGCTCAACGAACGAGGTTTCTGGCTTCAGTCAGAATGGTTCGCTCGGCGGCAGTCAGTGCAGTGGTTGCGACTGCTGAGAGTCTCGTAGTAAAGGAGGTGATCCAGTGACGTATGGTGACTGTACAGGTGAATGTTTAGGTGGGTTTTCCTACTGAACAATCCGCCTGGTTGATGGGCTCATGCCTACGGGTGTGTGACCCTTCTCAACGGCATTCATTTTAACAACTGCCGCCCCTTTTTGGGGCGGCAGTTTTTTTCTGTGTATAGTCTTGTCTATGACACCACAGGTATTCGCCGACAGCACAGCCAAACGTAACGTCCGCCTATTTATGGCATTCCGGATCCTTTTCAACATCCGGTTTTACTATCCGGTCTTCATGGTGATGTTTCTTCGCTACGGGATCACCTTGGAACAGTTTGGCTTGCTGAATGCTGTCTGGGCAGTTGTAATCGTTTTGCTCGAGGTGCCTTCTGGAGCACTGGCTGATTTACTTGGCAGGAAAGCTCTTCTCGTTGCTGCTGCGATCATGATGACCCTCGAAATGCTGTTGCTTGCAATTGTCCCTATTGGTTCGTCATTGGTATTCCCAGCTCTTCTTCTCAACCGAATTCTTAGTGGTGCAGCTGAAGCCTTTGCTTCAGGCGCTGACGAAGCTCTTGCCTTCGACTCACTTAAGGCATCCGGAAAAGATGGTGACTGGCCACGAGTCCTGGAACGACTGATGCAAGTCGGTGGACTCGCTACCATCTTTGCAATGGTTACAGGGTCACTCGTTTACAGCCCCGACCTTATCCAAGTGGTGATGGATTGGGCTGGCTTCTCTACACAACTTACCGTTGACGACACATTTCGTCTTCCTGTCTGGCTGACCTTCTTTTCGGGATGTGGGGCAATCCTTGTCACGCTCTCAATGGTTGAATTACCGCGGGACGACTCTGGAAAAAATATCACGCTGCTTGATCCTTTCAAGCAAACGCTCCAGACTGGTCATTGGATCCTTACGAATCCATTGGTGCTTGTTGTCATTGCTGCCGGTGTTCTTTTCGATCAACCAATTCGTCAACTGCTGGTTGTATCAAGCCAACTCTATGACCGGATTGGTATACCTGTGCTCTACTTCGGCATTATTAGTGCTGGAACGGCTGTGCTTGGGCTCCTCGCTGCAGCACCCATGCGCCGGCTTGCAACAAGCCAATCACCGAGGACAAATTTTTTATTGCTTTTCAGCACAGTCACACTTGGACTTTTTGGCACTGCGCTACTTATTCCCTGGTGGGGTGTTGGATTTTTCATGCTTCTCTCATTATCAATGCGGCTCCTGATGTTCTTACAGAGCCACTATCTGAATCAATTGGTTGACTCCAAGCATCGAGCGACGGTACTGAGCTTTCGCGGACTGGCCGTAAATGTCAGCTACGGTTTCATGAGTATCGCTTTTGCACTAGCGGTGACGGCAGTCGAAAAAGCGGACCCGACAACCACTCAGACGGCTGCCTTCGATTGGGTCATTCGCCTCCTTCCGTGGTATTTCCTTTTCGCAACCCTTGTTTTTGTGGCGTGCGCGCGACGACGCGTCCGCTATGAAACAAAACTCAAGACACCTGACGGATTCACCTTATCTACTGATTTGTCCAGCGGCACTCATACACCATCCCCTCCTTCGGTGTAATCACTGACCAGCCAATGAGTGACCCAAAAGGGTGGTCAATTGCAAAACGGGGATCCATGGGAATTGGTGGCGACG
>MDSW01173295.1_pt1 | contig 11957 bp, 15 predicted proteins | sample 811171 | NCBI WGS metagenome assembly MDSW01 (sample SAMN05326641, study PRJNA326480) | marine metagenome | isolation source: seawater | place: Atlantic Ocean: North West | collected 2012
GGTGGCAATATCAATAGCCACTGCCGTACCGGCGGAAGCTTTGTATTCCGTGACCGCCGACAACAGTTCGCGATAGGCCAGGTACTGCGCCCGCAAATCGATACTGAGGGTAATGTCGTTTCCCGGCGCGGCAGGCCGGATCAGGCCCACGTCCTTGACGATGCGCCGGCGCAGATCCTTGATCACCCGCTTTTTACCCGGCTCGCCCTTGAGGAACTGCTCAAAGGACAGCTCAATACCCTCCTGCCCCACTTCATCGATATTGGTGAAACCCACCAGATGACTGGTGACCTCGCCGGCGGGGTAGTAACGCCGGTGCTCCTCAACGGCGTAGACCCCGGGCACCCCCATGGCCAATACCTCTTCGGCCTTGGTGGGGTTCATATGCCGGCGCAAATAGATAAACTGGCGATCCTGATTGCGCAGAATGCGGTTCTTCAGGCTGGATTCCTTGACCCCGGTTTTCTGCGCCAGAAACGGCCAGGCATACTGTGCCTCGATCAGCTCCTGGGGGTTGAACCACAACGTGGTGACCGGGGTGCTCACCGCCAGAGGCTCACCGTTGCGGTCTGCAATCAGGCCCCGATAGGCAGGAACATTCTCCACCCGCACCACCCGCCGGTCCCCCTGGTCCTGGAGAAAGTCCTGGGACTCCACCTGCAGGCACACCAGACGCCCCACCACCATCAGCACCAGCAGGACAAATCCCGCCAGCACCAGGTAATAGCGCCCGCTGTAATCCGGTTGTGAGCGGTTCTCGGTCATGGCTCCACCATTACAATTTCATTGGGCGCCGGCACCTTCATATTCAGCCGGGTACCCGCCAGCTGTTCCACCCGGTTGTAAGAGCCCCAGGTACTCTGCTCCAGCAGTAACTGGCCCCACTCCACCTGCATGGCATCGTTTTCCTGCTGCAACCGCTGATGAGTGGCCACCAGACGCCGGGTTTCATAGCTGCTGTAGACCACCGCCAGCGCCGATGCCAGCACCAGGACCAGGGCCACCAGCACCAGCAACCAGGAGCGGATGGCCGGCAGCGGCAACCGGTTCATGCCAGTTTCTCCGCTACCCGCATAATCGCGCTGCGGGCCCTGGGATTGCGCGCCACTTCGGCGCTGGAGGCCTTGACGGCTTTGCCCACACTGCGCAGTTCGCGGTTCAGAGCCGTGTCCCGCACCGGCAGATGCCGGGGTACCGGGTCGCCCTTTTCCTTACGCTGAATAAAGCGTTTTACCAGCCGGTCCTCCAGCGAATGAAAACTGATGACCACCAGCCGTGCGCCGGGCTTGAGACAGTCCAATATGGAGCCCAGCGCCTGCTCCAGATCCTCAAGTTCGCGGTTGATATGAATGCGGATTCCCTGAAAGGTCCGGGTGGCCGGGTGCTTGCCCCGCTCCCGGGAGGGATTGGCCCGCGCCACCAGAGCCGCCAATTGAGCGGTGGTGGTGAGAGGCTGAGCCTGGCGGGATTCAACGATGGCCCGGGCAATACGCCGGGCGTAACGTTCCTCGCCATACTCCTTCACGACCCTGGCGATCTCGTCCTGCTCCGCCCGCGCCAACCACTGGGCTGCGGTTTCACCCGCCGCGTTATTCATCCGCATGTCCAGGGGGCCGTCGGCCTGAAAACTGAAGCCGCGGGCGGGATCATCCAATTGCGGGGAAGAAACCCCCAGATCCAGCAGAATGCCATCCACTCCCTGGTTCAGTTGCAGCGCCTGCAGGTGCTCACCCAGGGCGGCAAAGGAATCGTGCACAATACTGAAGCGGGAATCGATGGTCATCAGCGCCCGGCCATCCGCCAGCGCCTGGGGATCCTTATCAAAGGCAAGCAGACGGCCGTCCGCGGCCAGGCGCTGCAGGATGCGGCGACTGTGGCCGCCCCGCCCGTAGGTGCCGTCAATGTAGATTCCCGATTCGTTTATCACTAACGCATCCACCGCTTCTTGCAGCATGACTGTTTCGTGAGTGTGTTCCGCCGCTGCCATCAGAACACAATATTCTGTACAACGTCGGGGAGGTCATCGGCATTGATGGGACCTTCCTCCACCCACTGCTCAAAACTGTCAGTCCAGCGATCCTCAGGCCAGATCTCCAGCTTTTTGCCCAGTCCCACCAGCATGATTTTCTTGCCCAGGTTCACTTTGTCCCGCAGCAGCCCCGGCAGGCTGACCCGGCCATTGCTGTCCATTTCCACTTCCGTGGCATAGCCCAGCAACATCCGTTGCAAACGCCGGGTGGCCGTATTCAGTGCGGGCATATTGAGGAGCTTTGCTTCCACCTCCTCCCAGTCCGGGAGTGGGTGCAGGGACAGGCAGTTACCCTCAAAATCCAGGGTGACCACCAGCTTGCCGTTGCAGTATTCAGACAGCGCATCGCGATAACGGCTGGGCATCACCATCCGTCCTTTCACATCAAGACTGAGCGCGCTGGGGCCTCTGAACACCTGTTTACCTTCTTATTTGCCACCGCTGGAGCTGATCAGGCATCCACCGGTTGCCACCCATCACAACATGGCGCTGAACTTACGCCATATCTCCCACTTTTTCCCACCTGCAACCAATTTAAACCACTACGTGACACCTGCAAGACACTATAGGGAGCCGTACGCTTTATTGTCAAGCTGAAATACCGGGCAAAAATGTGAATTTGATACGCAAAAACAAAGACTTACGCAGCAAAGACCAGGGGGCGCCGGGGATTTGACGAATAGAAATACAATAGAAAACAGAGGGATAGAAAACGCTCTTAATGGGGTTTCTAGAACCAGATAATATTTAGCGATATGAGATGAGTGTTTTTAGAACAGTCCGTCAGGTTGCGGCAGGCAATGTGCGGACATCGGGAGGAAAAGCAAGTCAGCCGGTAAGCCGGGTTCTGTCGTGGACAGTCATTCCTCTGGGACCCATGTCACCATGGACCTCTAGCAACCTACCCGGATCCAGCGCGGGCCACGCCAACGGATCCCTATTTGGTCTTGCTCCGGGTGGGGTTTACCATCGCCACGAGCTGTTGCCAGTCGCGCGGTGCGCTCTTACCGCACCTTTTCACCCTTACCGGCCAGCATGCTGGCTTAGGCGGTGTCCTTTCTGTTGCACTTTCCGTCGGCTCACGCCGCCCAGGTGTTACCTGGCACCTTGCCCTGTGGAGCCCGGACTTTCCTCCCCTCCCCTGCTGGAAGGAGCGACTGTCTGGCTGACTTGTACAAGAAATTATCCTGAATCGACGCTGGAATCAAGCTTTGTCAGCATTGTCCGCCAGAGCGGCCTCATACAGGGCATTCTTCGGCAGACCGGTAATTTCAGCCACGACACCACAGGCTTTTTTCAAAGGCATATATTCCGCCGCCAGTCGCAGGGCTCGCAGAGCCGCCGGGTCGATGGCCGGCAGGGATTCCGGCGCCCCCGCCACCAGTAATACAAACTCCCCCCGGCAATGATGCTGATCCTGCTGCAACCAATCCAGTACGTCCAAGGCTGCGCCCCGGCGCACCGTTTCATAGGCTTTGGTGATTTCTTTAACCACCGCCACCTCCCGTTGTTGCCCCAGCACCGAAGCCACGTCTTCCAGGGTCGACTTAATCCGCTTGGGGGATTCGTACAACACCAGGGTGCCCCGCTCCTGCAGCAATGCTTCCAGTGCGCTGCGGCGGGCCTGCTGTTTCGTCGGTAAAAAGCCCACGAACAGAAAGCGGTCCGTGGGCAAACCAGCGATGGACAAAGCCGCGATGGCGGCACAGGGTCCCGGTACCGCCACCACTTCCACCTCCGCCTGCTGCAGGGCCCGCACCACCCGGAACCCGGGGTCACTGATCAAGGGGGTGCCGGCGTCGGAAATCAGGGCCACCGACTCTCCATTCTGCAAGCGGGTTTGCAGCGCCCCCACCTGGTCCGCCTCATTGTGATCATGTACCGACATCAAAGGGGTCTCGATGCCATAATGATCCAGCAGCTTTTTGCTGTGGCGGGTATCTTCAGCGGCAATCACCGCCACCTGCCGCAGCACCTCCAGCGCCCGCAGCGTGATGTCGTTGAGATTACCGATGGGTGTTGCCACAATATACAAAATTCCAGTTGCCATTCAATCGCAGGCCCTTACCCCATGACGCCAATTTGCAGCCGCCAGCTTACCATAATTTCCCTTTTGCTCTTGGCCCTGGGGCTTGCTGCCTGCCAGCAGCCGGGCCGGAAACCGGCTGTCGCCGTCAGCGCCGAGGCCAGCGAGGCCGCCGCGGTCAGGGCCCTGATCGAACAGGCCCGTGCCAGCTCCAGTCCGCAGGCGGAACGTCTTTTAATTGAAGCCGGCCGGCTGTTGCTGGAACAGGCCAAACCCGGCGCAGCGGAACGCCTGGTGGCGGCCATCGACCCGGCGCCACTGGACCATGAAACCCGGGTGCAACTGGTGCTGTTACTGGCCGATACCTACCTCGCCCGCAACCAGCCGGAGCAGGCGGAGGAATTGCTCACCACGGATCGGAAGGGCCTGCTCACCGCCAGCAGCCAATTGTCCGGCGAGTGGCTGAATCGCATCAGCCTGAAGCGGGCGGAAGCCTGGGAGGCCATGGGCAATCATTTGTCCGCCGCCCGCGAGCGCATTTTTGTGGATTCCATGCTCAGCGGCGAACAGGCGGTGGCCAACCGCCAGCAGATCTGGAATGATCTGGTGGCGCTGCCCGCCGACACTCTGGAAACCCTGTCCAGCACAGTGACCGTGCCGGAGATTCAGGGTTGGCTGCAGCTGGCATGGATCTACAAGGGCCTGCAGGATAATCTGGATCAGCAGCTGGAACGGCTGGCGCAGTGGCAGCAGGCGTTTCCCGGTCACCCGGCCAACGGCGCTCTGCCGGAGGCGTTGCAGGTGATACAGCAACTGAGCAGTTTACAGCCCCAGCAAATTGCCCTGCTATTACCCACCCAGGGCAAATTCAAAGCCGCGGGCCGCGCCATTCTCAATGGCTTTATGAGCGCCTATTACGTGCGCGCCAGCCAGGGATCGCCGCAGTCCCTGCCCAGAATCCGCGTCTACGACAGCGCCACCGCCGCGGCGTTCCGCACCAGTTACCAGCAGGCCGTGACCGATGGCGCCGAACTGATCGTGGGACCGCTGCAGAAAGAAAATCTGCGCCTGTTGCTGCAAAGCACAGATCCTTTGCCGGTCACCACCATTGCCCTGAACCAGGATTATGGCCAGTTCGAGTCGCCGCCCAATCTGTATCAGTTTGCCCTGGCGCCGGAAGATGATGCCATCGCGGTGGCCCGTCACGGCCTGCACCGGCAATATGAAAAAGCGGCGGTGCTGTACCAGGATAACCCCTGGTGGGAACGGGCCTATCTGGCCTTTGTGGAGCAATGGCAGGCGGACAAAGGCATGGTCACCGCCGTGGGCAACTTTGCCAGTGGTGATAAGATGGCTCAGGCCATCCAGCAAATGCTGTTGGTACAATACAGCGAACAACGGGCCCGCCAGTTGCGCAATATCCTGGGCAAGCCCTTGGAGTTCCAACCCCGCCGGCGCCAGGATATCGATTTTATTTACTTAATTTCCACCCCGGAACAGGCGCGCCAGATTCGACCGCTGCTGGACTTCTACTATGCCCAGGATATACCGGTGCTGGCGGGATCACAGATCTACAGCGGTGAGCCCAACCCCAAACTGGACAGCGACCTCAATGGCATCGAGTTCTGCGATATTCCCTGGTTGCTGGAGAATCCCGACACCATTCAGCAGGCCTTTAACCGCGCCTGGCCGGCAGCGGATCACCGCTACGCGCGACTCAATGCCATGGGCGTGGACGCCTACCGGCTGCAATCGAAATTGCAGCTGCTGACCCAAATTCCCGACGCCGGCCTGTTCGGGGCCACCGGCAACCTCAGTATTGGTATCGATAACAAGGTCAAGCGGGAACTGGTCTGGGCGGTTATCAAACAGGGCCAGCCGCAGTTGCTGCCCAAAGTCGCACCGGCAACGGATGAACCTACGGCAGCAGCGGAATCGCGCAATGAAGTCAGTACCACCGGACACCCGGCCACCCACCACCCGCAAACGGGCCGGCAATCAGGCTGAGACCCTGGCGCGGGAATATCTCTGCCGCCAGGGGCTGGAATTCCATAGCGCCAATTTTCAGAGCAAAACCGGCGAGATCGATCTCATCATGCAAGATGGGGAGATGCTGGTATTCGTTGAGGTGCGGTTCCGGGCGGCAACCGAACATGGCTCCCCCCTGGCCACCGTCACCCGCAGCAAGCAGCGCAAGCTGGTGCGCACCGCGGGCTTTTTTCTGCAGCAGCATTTCGGTGATCGCTGGCCCCCCTGCCGCTTTGATGTGGTGGGCATCAGCGGCGAGCTTGATGCCGCCCCAGAGATTGATTGGGTAGCGGCTGCATTCTACTAGTCATCGGATTCCCCTATAATGGCACGCTCGCGCCAGCGGACGGCTTAACAGCCATCGCCAATCCAAGGACTCAAGTTACCCAAGCAAGCCAAGCCACACAAGGACCTACTGATGAACCTGATGGATCGCGTCGCCGAACAATTTGCCGAGCATATGCTGACGCTGCAGCGGTGCCAGGAAGAACTGCCACCGATGATCGTTAGCGCCAGCGAGGTGATGGTCCACTGCCTGCTGAGCGATCACAAAATACTGACCTGTGGCAACGGTGGTTCCGCCAATATCGCCCATCAGCTGGCCAGTAAAATGCTTAACCGTTACGAACGGGACCGCCCGGCGCTGCCGGCCATGGCGTTGTCCACCGACGCCTCCACCATCACCTCTATTTCCAACGATTACAGCTACAATGAAATTTTTTCCAAGCAGATCCGCGCCATCGGTCACGAGGGGGATATTCTGCTGGCGGTATCCAGCACCGGTAACTGTGCCAGTATCCTGCAGGCCATCCAGGCAGCCCACGACCGCGCCATGCTGGTGATTGCTCTTACCGGCATGGACGGCGGCGACTGCGCCCGGCTGATGCAGGACACGGATATTGAGATTCGGGTGCCGGCCACCGCCACGGCACGGGTCCAGGAAAGCCATCTCACCGTCATTCATCTGCTGTGTGATTTGATCGATCAACAGATTTTCGGCGCTGAAATCTGAACCGAGCCGGCAAGCGAAAAATTATTTGACGACTTTGAGTGAGGGTTTGCCGGCGGCCGGTTTTCCCTGGCCGTCATCGTCAGTGCCGGAGGGAGGGGGAATCTCGTCTTCCTCGAAGAACATGCCCTGGCCATTCTCCTTGGCATAAATAGCCAGCAAGGCACCAATGGGCACCCGCAGGTTACGGGCCTGACCGGAAAAACGGGCGGAAAAGGCCACTTCATCATTGCCCATGTGCAGGTTGCGTATGGCTGAAGGCGCCAGATTCAGAATGATCTTACCTTCACTGACGAACTCTGATGGCACCTGTACCCCCGGATAGGTGGCGCTCACCAGCAGATAGGGGGTGAGTTCGTTATCCAGAATCCATTCATACACGGCACGAACAAAATAGGGGCGACTGGGGGTCATAAATGACTCACTGTCCGGGCCACCGGCGAGGCAAGCGACGGTGGCATGAATTTTCCAGCGGGGCGACTCCGCTTACAAACGCAGCTCCCGCTCGGCGTCTGACAGGCTGGCCTGAAAAGACTCACGGGCAAACAGGCGATCACCGTAAGCCAGCAGATTTCCACACTTGGATTTTTGCAGCTCGACACCCATGGCCGGCAGGCGCCACAGAATGGGTGCCACACTGCAGTCCACCAGGGTAAAGTCATCGCTCATGAAATACGGCTTTTCCGCAAAAATAGGATCGATGGCGGCAAGATTTTCCATCAGCTCTTTGCGGTGCTTGTTGAGCGCCGCCTCTTTCTCCGTGCCCGCCAGCAGTGCATCCACCGCCGGACACCAGTCGCGATGGATCCGGTGAATCAGCAGACGACTGCGGGCCCGCTCCACCGGATACACCGGTAACAGAGGCGGATGGGGGAACCGCTCATCGAGATATTCCATCATGATGTTGGGTTCGTACAGGGTCAGCTCGCGATCCACCAGAGTGGGCAGTTCGTTATACGGATTCAGGGTGGAGAGATCTTCCGGTTTTTCCGCCGGATCAATATCCAGCACATCCACCGCCACACCTTTCTCCGCCAAAACGATGCGAACCCGGTGGCTGTAATGGTCGTTACCATCAGAGAAAAAGGTCATCGAAGATCGTTTGGCAATGACACCCATGCTAGTTCACTCCAGCGCATAATACTTGATAAGAGGGCTGCAAACAGCCTGCAACAGAAATGGCGAAGGGGCGAAGGCCGTTCAGCCTGTCGCCCCAAAGCACCATAAAACCACGGTTCCGGATCAGTGGATGTCCTTCCAGTATTCCTTGTTGAGGAAATACACGGGAACGGCCAGCACCGCCAGGAAAATCAACACGTATACACCCAGCCGCTCACGCTCGGCCCGGATGGGCTCAGCCATGTACACCATGTAATTGGTCAGGTCCGCCATGGCTTCATTGAACTTGTCCTCGCCCAGTTCCATTTCCATATTGGACAACACATGGGGCATGGCGACATCGGGAAACACGTGGTTATTCACACCCCAGGGCCGGGATTCATCCTCGTAGAAATTAGTGAGGTAGGAATACAGCCAGTCTTCACCCCGCACCCGGGCCACCAGTGTCAGGTCCGGGGGCACGACCCCGAACCATTTCTTACCCAGGTCCCCAGGCATGGCGGTATGCATGGTGTCGCCGATGCGATCGGTGGTGAACATCATGTTTTCCCGCATGATTTCCGGAGGAATTCCCAGGTCCTCGGCCACCCGGCCGTAACGCATGTACTGGGCGGAGTGACAACCCAGACAGTTGTTCACAAAGATCTGCGCCCCCCGCTGCAGGGAGACTTTGTCATCCAGGTTGATGGGCGCATGTACAATGTATTCATTGTTGCCACCCCCCGCAGCCTCAGCCAACAAAGGAAGACACAATACAATGACAGATAGAAAGACTTTATTCATCAGTGTGCCATCCTTACTCGCTCAGGAACGGGTTTACAGGTTTCGATTGAGGTCCAGACCGGCATCAGAATAAAGTACGCAAAGTAAAACACCGTACAAATCTGGCCTAACGCTCTGTAAGTGATCTCAAAGGGCAGGAAACCCACGTGCAGATCCGGCTGCTTCACGCCGCAAATGCCCAGGATCACAAAGGCCACCACGAACAGGCCCAGCATCACTTTACTCACCCAGCCTTTGTAGCGGATGGATTTCACCGGGCTGCGATCCAGCCAGGGCAGCACAAACAGTACCGCTATGGAGGCCCCCATGGCAATCACACCGAACAGCTTGTCCGGCACCGCCCGCAGGATGGCGTAGAACGGAGTGAAGTACCAGACCGGAGCAATATGATCCGGGGTTTTCAAGGGGTTGGCGGGCTCAAAGTTGGGTTTTTCCAGGAAGTATCCGCCACCTTCGGGGAAGAAGAACACCACGGTGAGGAAAACGAACAGGAACACAACAATACCCACCAGGTCATGCACACTGTAATAGGGGTGGAAGGGAATACCGTCCAGGGGCACGCCGTTCTCATCCTTCAGCTTCTTGATCTCGATGCCGTCAGGATTGTTGGAGCCCACCTCATGCAGGGCGATGATATGCATCAGCACCAGCGCCAGGATCACAATGGGCAGCGCCACCACATGCAGGGCAAAGAAGCGGTTCAAGGTAATTCCGGAAATCAGGTAATCGCCGCGAATCCACTCCATGATGGCATCGCCGAACACCGGCACCGCGCCAAACAGGGAGATAATCACCTGGGCGCCCCAGTAGGACATCTGCCCCCAGGGCAGCAGGTACCCCATAAAGGCTTCCGCCATCAGCGCCAGATAGATAGTCATACCGAAGATCCACACCAGTTCCCGGGGGGCCCGGTAGGAGCCATACAGCATACCCCGGAACATATGCAGGTAGACCACCACAAAGAATGCGGTGGCACCGGTAGAGTGCAGATAGCGCAATAGCCATCCGTAATCCACATCCCGCATCATGTTCAGCTCAACAGACGCAAATGCCCCTTCCCCACTGGGGTTGTAGAGCATGGTGAGCCAGATGCCGGTAAGCAGCTGGTTTACCAGCACCAACAGCGCCAGGGAACCGAAGAAATACCAGAAGTTGAAGTTCTTGGGAGCGTAATATTTGCTCATGTGATCTTCGAACATCTTGGTGGCCGGGAACCGGGCGTCCACCCAGCCCATCACGCTTTGAAACAAACTCATCAGGCTGCCTCCCCGTCTTCACCGATCTTGATCAGCGTATCGCTTATATAGTAATAGGGCGGGATCTCCATATTGAGAGGTGCCGGCACTGACTTGTAGACGCGACCGGAGAGATCGAATTTGGAACCGTGACAGGGGCAAAAGTAACCACCAACCCAGTCTTTACCGAGATCTTCGGGCGCCACATCGGGGCGGTAAAGGGGGGAGCAACCCAGATGCGTACAGAGGCCGATCATTACCAGAATGTTGTCGTGACCATCCCGGGCCCGGGCGTCGCCATCAATGTATTCGGGCTGCGCGGCCTCGGAGGAATCGGGATCCCGCAACACACCCATCTGTTCCACTTTGTCCAGGCTGGCCATGGCCTCTTCCGAGCGGCGCAAAATCCACACCGGTTTGCCACGCCATTCCACGGTCATCTGCTGGCCCACTTCCAGTTTGCTGATATCAGCCACCACCGGTGCCCCGGCATTTTTGGCCTTCGCGCTGGGGCTCCAGGACTTCACGAAGGGAACAGCGGCGCCGACCACGCCCACCGCACCTACTGCTGAAGTGGCCCCGATCAGGAAACGTCGCCGCCCCTCATTCACGCCTTCGGTACTCATTCAGTTTCTCTCCCCGATCACATAGAAGAAGTCAAATGACCTAATGCAAGGAACACCAACCCCTACCCAGATTTTTAAACGCGCAAATATTAATGAAATTGCACTGGAGTTACAAGGAAAGCTTTAGGCGAGACGGCCACTTACAGCGCACAACGCAAAACGCCCGGAGCAAGCTCCAGGCGTTTTCGGCCGCACAAAAGTCGAGCAATATTAACGCTTTGAGTACTGCGGACGCTTACGGGCCTTGCGCAGACCCACTTTCTTGCGTTCCACTTCGCGGGCATCGCGGGTGACGAAGCCGGCCTTGCGCAATACCGGGCGCAGGGTTTCGTCATATTCCATCAGGGCCCGGGTAATGCCGTGCCGGATAGCGCCGGCCTGACCGCTGCCGCCACCGCCGCTGACGGTCACGTAAACGTCGAACTTGTCAGCCGCTTCCACCAGCTCCAGGGGCTGCTTTACCACCATCTGGGCGGTTTCACGACCAAAATACTGCGCCAGCGCCCGGCCGTTGATTGAAATATTGCCCGAACCGGGTTTGATAAACACACGGGCTGCGGCGGTTTTGCGGCGGCCTGTACCATAATTCGTTTCCATGCTTCCGCCCTCTTACAATGCCAGTTCTTTGGGTTGCTGTGCCGCGTGGGGATGCTCGCCGCCCGCGTACACTTTCAACTTGCCAAGCATGGCGCGACCCAGGGGATTGCGCGGCATCATACCTTTCACCGCGGTCTCAATGGCCTTCTCCGGCTTGTGCGCCATCAGTTTTTCAAAATTCATCTCGCGGATACCGCCCGGGTAGCCGGTATGGCGGTAATACATTTTGTCGTTGCGCTTGCGACCGGTCACCCGCACTTTATCGGCGTTAATAACCACAATGTAGTCACCCGTATCCACGTGGGGGGTATATACCGGCTTGTGCTTGCCGCGCAGGCGGCGGGCGATTTCTGTCGCCAGCCGGCCCAATGTCTTGTCGGTTGCATCCACAACGTACCAGTCACGTTCTACCGATTCTGGTTTTGCACTAAACGTTTTCATTGAATCTGCCCTAGAACACTCTAATCCGAGGTCTGCCCGTCAATTTAAAGAGCGCGAATACTAC
>MDSW01028735.1_pt1 | contig 11954 bp, 13 predicted proteins | sample 811171 | NCBI WGS metagenome assembly MDSW01 (sample SAMN05326641, study PRJNA326480) | marine metagenome | isolation source: seawater | place: Atlantic Ocean: North West | collected 2012
GTCTTTACTCTGCTGATATTAATAGTTTTGGAATGCTAGCAGAAGTAGGTGGCTTTAAAGATCTTGTTGATTTTGATTTTGTTTATATGGATCGTATTTTTGCTGTTGATAAAAAAGACTCTAGAGTTAAAGTGGTAGATATGGATCTTATGGAGGTTATCTCAGATGTTGAAGTTGGGGATAGTACTAAGCCTACATTTATCATGACAAAATATTATCGTTCATTTGTAATGAATGGAGGAGGAGAATCTAAATTGCTAAAAGATTCAACAATTGCTGCTGTTGATCATAGATATGGAGATAATGTTCCATCTGCAGATTTTATGGGTAGTTTGTATGTTGGTGAAAACCCTAACTCTGCTGTTAATGATGGGGATGTACTTGTGCTATGTAAAGGAATTTATGATGTAGATAATATGTCGGATAATACAAATTCATCTTTAGTTAGATTTAAACCATATGAAGATATGGAGATAGAATGGTCTCAACAATTACCTGTAGAGAATGCAAAAAACTTGATGTTTGACTTATCAGAACCACAAAATTTATCTTTTACTGCTGTAGGTGGTGTCTATACTATGTCAAAGGATGGAAATGGAGTGCAGGCAATACTACAGGGCTTTGATTCAGATATTTTATATTATCAAGACGAAGAATACTCTATTTACAATCCTCTAGATTCAATAACCTATTATTATAATCGTGATGTACTGTATGTGAATGATGCTGAGAATAATAGTAATATAATATATAAATATAATCTAACGGAATCAGAGTATATGGATACTATTATTTTAGAGGCTCCCGTAAATGATGTTATTTATTATTAAAATTATTTTATAAAGATCTCATAAGCACCCTATAAAGCTTATACATTGCTTTTATATCATCCTTATGTACTTTTTCATCTGGTGAATGTACATTGTCTTCAGGCGCACCTACAAAGCACCAATTCCAAGGGTATATACTTTTTTGCAATTCGTTTCCATCACTTCCTCCTGCATCTTCAACTTCTAATTGAAAAGGGATTCCTGATTTTTGAGCAATCTCTACAATCTTATTTACATAAGATTTTCTAGGGATGCCACTGTCTCTTAATGAGATAACACAGCCTTTTCCATGTTTGACTCCTTCTGTTATCCATGTGATGTCAGAAATAAGAGCATTTTGAACACCATATTTCTCATAAATAAATTTTCCTAAATATCCAGCTGCCCCTCCTTGATGCTCTTCCCAAGAAGAGAAAGCGATTATGCCATTTTCTAGTGTTTTAGCTACTTCCAAGGCATTCCAGACGCCTAATCGATTATCTAGATAGCATGACGTGATGAATTTTTCATCTTCTCTAAAGTTAACCTTAAAAGTTAGAGAAGTTCCCCGTTCTATATCTCTCTCAAAATCAATAAATATTTTATTCTTTTTTTTAATTATTTTGCCCTCAATTTTACCAATACTATCCTCTCCAATTAAAACAATCCCCTCAGTAGTTTCTGGACCTCCAATCTTTATAATTTCATTATTATATTTTACGGTAAATCCAATTGAATCTATATGAGAGAAGATTGCGGTTCTCGGCTTTTCACCAAATACCATAATAATATTATCTTGCAAAGCATCACCATAATGAAGAGTTGGTTTTGTTTTCCATTTGTTTTGATTTTTACTTATATAATCAAGTAAAAATTCAGTCATAGCTAATTCTTCTCCTGAAGGAGCGTGAATTTCACACATTTTTTTTAATAGATCCATTTATACGGTTTTTAAATAGTTTATTTTTAGTTCATGATTCTTCTTAAATATTTCTACCACATTATCAGCTTTACTTTTTGGAACTACAAATATAAGATTGCAATCTATTTGAAAGTCTGTATTTATAACTTCTAATTTGTGTTCTTTTATTAATCTCATTACAGTATTGAGTAGAGGGTATTTAAAAGATACTTTATATTGCTCTTTTACAGTTTTTGTGATAAAAACACCTTGAGATATTGCATCTGCTGCAGCTGTTTTATATGACCGTATTAATCCTGAAATTCCTAGTTTTACACCTCCAAAATATCTGACTACAATAATCAGAATATTTGTTAAATCATTTGATTTTATTTGCCTTAAAATTGGTTTGCCTGCAGTAGAAGATGGCTCTCCATCATCATTTGATCTTTCTGCTGATTTGTCAGGGTTTATAATATATGCATAACAATGATGTCGAGCGTCATGTTCTATTTTTTTTATTTTTCTTAATTGATCTTTTGCTTCCTGTTCAGAATAGACAGGAAATAAGTAGGAAATAAATTTACTTCCTTTTTCCTTGTACATGCCTGTTGTAGGTTTTTTTATTTCTTTATAGGTATCGTCAAACATCAGATTGAAAAAATATAAATAGCAAAAATAGAAAGGAGTATTCCGATCCAATTATTTCTGCTTAGTTTTTCTTTAAAAAGAGCCATTCCTACAATAGATGAACTTACAATAATCCCCATACTTACTAAAGGAAAAACTATCCAGCTCTTTAGGTTGGGATCGTTCAAGGCTGTTAAAAAGAATAAAAGAGAGAAGAAGTTGGGGATGCCAAAAACAAATCCCCAGAAGATACTTTTTAATTGCAATGACTTTTTCTCTTTAAATGACTTTAATAATAAAATTAGAATTCCACTAATAACAGAGCAAAAGAATAATGTCATAAAGAATAGATAGTTACCTTCGTTTGGGAATTTCTTGGCAAAATCATTAAAGATTGCATCTGAAAATCCCTGTCCGAAAAAAACTAGAGTAATAATCCAGATATATTTCTTGTTAAATGCAAGTGATCCACTTTTGGTAGTAGATAAATATATTCCAACTAGAGCTAAGAAAAAGGCTATTCCTGTCAATATTGTAAATCTTTCTTTTTCTGGATATAAGATTAGTGCAGCAGATACAGGTATAATTAAAGACATTTTATTTGCTATTGTAGTAGGTGTAATGCCTGCTTTTTGTATTCCAAATGCGTAAAGGTTAAATACAATAATAAATAGTGATCCAATTATCATTGCGTGATATATCCATTCAGAATTTAATACATAATTTAATGAAAAATCTTGCTCTAAAAAAAAATATGAACATCCTGCTGCAGTTAAGTAGTTGATAATTAACGCTTGAAGGTTGTCTACTTTGTATTTTTCAAACATCTTAAATGCAACAATTAAGAGGTTGAAGAAAAGTATAGTGTAGATGATATTAATCATTAAGAATGATTTCTAAGAGGTCTGTTTTTATTTGTGTTTCAGATAATTTTCTTCCTTTTATAACTGGTGATTTTACTCCATTTTCTAGTTTTATATCTGTAGTGAAAATCCTTGCTTCATCCCATATATTTTCTTTAATAAATGACTGTAAAGTTGTAGCTCCTCCTTCAATAATTACTGATTGAACATCTTGTTTATATAATTCTTTTAAAATATTGTTAATCATATTATTAAAATTTATTTTGATGTAATTATTTTTAGAAAAATTATCCGATTTTATTTCGTTAAATAGAATAGTTTTAGATTCAGAATTAAATAAGTTTAGATGCTCAGATAATTTTAAATCTTTATCAATTACAAGTCTTATTGGATTTCTTCCTGAAACTTCCCGAACAGTAAGAGAAGGATTATCTTTCTCAGCAGTAATTCTGCCTACTAAAATTGCATCTTCTTCAGACCTCCATTTATGCACTAATTTCTTTGACTTTTCAGAAGTCATCCAAAAAGGTTTTGTTTGATTTATAGGAGCAATAAATCCATCTTGACTTTCTGCCCATTTCAATATTATATAAGGTCGTTTATTTTTATGAAAATTTAAGAAACGTCTATTTAGAAATTGACATTCTTCATCTAATAAGCCTACATCAACTTGGATTCCATTTTCTCTCATTTTAGCGATGCCCTTACCAGAGACTTTAGATGATGTATCGATACATCCAACAACAACTCTATTTATATTGTGTTGTATTATAAAATCAGAACAGGGACCTGTATTTCCAAAATGACTACAAGGTTCTAAATTCACATATAATGTTGAGTAGCGTAAAAGATCTTTATTCTTAACATTATTAATGGCATTTACTTCAGCATGTTCTTTTCCATAAAACTTATGATATCCTTCACTAATTATTTTTCCTTTATAGACAATAACCGATCCTACCATAGGATTGGGAGAAACATGTCCATAGGCCTTCTTAGCTAGCTGTATACAGCGATGCATAAAATCATGATCATTTTTCATATGTCAAAAATAGCCAAATTATTATATTTGTGATGTGCAAAAAGTATCTGATATTATTCCTTATTTTAGATTAAATCTAAAAGGGATAGCTAATGACCGTGAAATAATTTCTTGGGGATATATAACTATTGGTTTTCTTCTTAACTATACACGTTCAGATGCTATCATCTATGCTGATAAATTTATCAACAAGACTATTTTGCTTAAAATAGAAAGTATTGTTCAAGAATTAAAATTAAATAAACCTATCCAATATATCTTGGGAAAAACCAATTTTTATGGTCTAGATCTTAAAGTAAATGAATATACTTTGGTACCAAGACCTGAGACAGAAGAGTTGGTATCATGGATATTACAAGAAAATTTTAATTCAGTTATTGATATAGGTACAGGTAGTGGTTGTATTGCTATTTCATTAGCTAAAAATTCAGGCGCCAATATTTCTGCTATTGATATATCTGATAATGCATTGAAGGTTGCTAAAGAGAATGCAATTCTTAATGATTTAGATATTAATTTTATACACGCAGATATTTTAGAAATAGACTCATTATCCGCTGTTGATGTTATAGTTAGTAATCCTCCTTATGTATTAGAATCAGATAAATTAGTCATTTCAAAGAGAATTATTGAGTATGAACCACATTTAGCATTGTTTGTAGATAATAAGAATCCATTTCTATTTTATCAAAAAATCACTGAATTAGCAAAGAAAAGTTTAAATAGTAGTGGTAAGTTGTATTTTGAAATTAATGAACAGTATTCGAATGATATTGCAAGAATTCTTGATGATAATGGTTTTGTTGATATACAGTTGAAAAAAGATATAAATGATAAGGATAGAATGATAAGAGCCATTAAGAAATAGTTATTTTTGAAGATAAAATATAATTAAGATGATTACAGAAGAAGCAATTCTAAAAGCTCAAAAAGAATGGGCAGATGGATTAGTTAGAATAAGTCAAAAACATCAAGATAATGAAGATTATATAGTTGAAGCTTCCAATTTCATTGATGATTTATATGCTTTTAGTACAGAGAATGTTTTTTTTAAACCAACCTTAGCCTCTAAAGATCAGTTTAGACTAAATAGACACGCTGCTCTTTCATATTTTGTTGGAGGAGATTCTAGATATCAAGAGGATATAGGATTTGCATTACAAGCTTGGGAAACTGTAAGATTTGAAAATGTAGGTTTTAAAATAGAAGGAGATATTGCTATTGCTATGGGTAATTATTATTTCTCAAATAATGAAGGAGAAAAAAAAGTTGAATATACATTTATTTACAGATTAATGAATGGAAACAAGTTGCTTATCATTTTGCATGACTCCCATTTACCTTACAATCCTTAAATGCAAGAAGATATAAAAAGAATATTCTTTTTAAGAAAGGAAATAGACAAACATAATCATTTGTATTATGTTTTAGATTCTCCTATTATTTCTGATTCTGATTTTGATAGGCTTTTATCAGAGTTAATAATATTAGAGTCTAAATATCCAAAGCAATATGATGTCAATTCGCCAACTCAAAGAGTAGGAGGTAGTCTTTTAGATGAGTTTCAAACTATCAAGCATAAATATAAGATGCTGTCACTAGCTAATACATATTCTGCTAAAGATGTAAAAGATTTTGACAAACGAATTCATAAAATTACAAATAAGAAGTTTAATTATATATGTGAATTAAAATACGATGGAGTCTCAATTAGTTTAACATATAAGAATGGAAAGATGGTAAGGGCCTTAACTAGAGGAGATGGTTCGCAAGGTGATGATGTAACTTCTAATGTTAGAACTATCAAAAGTATACCATTGAATCTAACAGGTGATTTTCCAGATGAGTTTGAAATTAGAGGAGAGATATTTCTGCCTATTTTAGCTTTGAAAGAAATGAATAAGGAAAGAATCGCTAAGGGGCTTGATCCTTATTCAAACCCTAGAAATACGGCTTCTGGAAGCCTTAAGTTATTAGATTCAACTGTTGTCGCAAATCGCCCTCTAGATTGCTATTTTTATTATTTGTTAGGAGAAAATCTGCCTAGCGATTGCCATTATTCTAATTTACAGCAAGCTAAAAAATGGGGATTTAAAATCCCTTCAGAAATAGAGAATCATAATAATATAGATAGTGTCTTAAATTTTATTAGTAAATGGGATAAAGAGCGTAATAACTTGCCATATGAGATTGATGGTATTGTAATCAAGGTTAATGAGATTAGTGCTCAAGAACAAATGGGTTTTACAGCAAAATCACCTAGATGGGCAATAGCATATAAATTCCAAGCTGAACAAGTATCAACAATTTTGAATAAAATAAGTTACCAGGTAGGACGTACTGGGGCAATTACTCCTGTTGCAAACCTAGAACCTGTGAAACTAGCAGGTACTATTGTTAAAAGAGCATCGTTACATAATCTTGATCAGATAAATAAATTAGATATTCGTGAAGGAGACAAAGTTTTCGTAGAAAAAGGAGGAGAAATAATTCCTAAAGTAGTCGCTGTAGATACACACAAAAGGAATTTATTTTCTAAGCCAACAATATATATTAAGAATTGTCCTTCTTGCAAAGAATTATTAGTTAAAAATGAAGGAGATGCAAAGCATTATTGTATGAATATACATCAATGTCCTACACAAATTAAAGCAAGATTTGAGCATTTTATTAGTCGTAAAGCTATGAATATTGATGGCTTAGGAGGAGAAACTATATCTCTTATGATCAAAGAAGGATTAATTAGAAAATTATCAGACCTCTATAGATTGGAGAAGCACCGTATATTATCTTTAGATAGAATGGCTGAAAAATCAACAGATAATCTATTAGAAGCGATAGAGAAGTCTAAAAGTATACCCTTTGAAAGGCTCTTGTTTGCCCTTGGGATAAGATATGTAGGCGAGACAGTTTCTAAAATATTATGCCGAAATTTTAAAAATATTGATTCTATAATTAATGCTGATTATGATTCGTTAGTAATGGTTAATGAGATAGGAGATAGGATAGCAAAAAGTATTGTGTCATATTTTGCAGAGGAAGAAAACATCCTCTTAATTAATGAGCTTAAAAGTTTTAATTTGCAATTTTCATATATAGAAAACATTATCAAATCAGAAAAGTTAATGGGAATGAATATTGTTGTCTCAGGTGTTTTTAAAAATTACACAAGACAAGAATTAAAAAATATGATAGAAAAACATGGAGGAAATAATACAAGTTCAATATCAAAAAATACTAATTTTGTTCTTTTTGGTGATAATATGGGCCCAATGAAGAAACAAAAAGCAGAATCTCTTAATATTAAATTAGTTAGTGAACAAGAATTCTTAGAAAAGATTGAGTAATGGAATTTACAGAAAAAATTAAACAAAAAATAGGACAATTAGTTTTTCAAAGAGAATTACGCACAAACAAAAGATTAAAGGAGGTATGTAATATTGACACAGCAGAATCTATAGGGATTCTCTATGAAGCAACTTCTGAAGAACAAATCAAGCAAATAAAACCATTTGTAGATTATTTTTTTCAATTAAAGAAAGATGTGAAAGCGTTAGGCTATGTAAATGCGAAAGAATTATCTTTTCATCACACACCAAAACTACAATATGATTTCTTTTATCAGAAAGATTTAAATTGGCACTATAAGCCACAAAATTATATTATTGATAATTTTATAAAAACAGAATATGATATTTTAATTAATTTATGTGACAGTAACTGTATTCCTGTTAAATTTCTAGTAGCAAGCTCTCTGGCTCGTTTTAAAATAGGACAACATGAGGAAGGATATGAGATATATGATTTAATGATTGCATTAAAAGAAGATAAAAGCTTGGAAAAACTTATGTACGAAATAAAACATTATATTAATTTAATTAATAAATAGACAAGTTCATATGACAGAAACTATAACAAAAAAAGAATATTCAAAATATATAAGTAATAAATTAAGTAATTATGTTGGGAACACGCCACTAATCCCAATTAGAATTGATGAATATACCTTATGGGGTAAGTGTGAGTTTATGAATCCTTCAGGTTCTGTCAAAGATAGGATGGCAACTTATATTTTAGATAAAGCTGAAATGAAAGGTTTAATCTCACGTGGAGATACGCTAATAGAAGCTACTTCAGGTAATACTGGCATATCATTTGCAATGCTAGCTGCACAAAGAGGATATAAGATGCATATTGTAATGCCAGAAAATATGAGCGAAGAAAGGAAGTGTATGATGAAGTTGTATGGAGCAAATATAATTGAAGTTAATGCTGGTGATTTTGATGGGGCAATTGCCTTAAGAGATGAAATATCTAAGCAAAAGGGATGGTTTAATTGTAATCAATTCCATAATCCACTAAACATAGAAGTTCACTATAAAACAACTGGGCCAGAAATTCTTCGCCAGTTTAGAGATTTAAATAAGATGAGTGAGGCTTGGCCTCAAGCTTTTATTGCAGGAACAGGAACTGGCGGAACAATAATGGGGACAGGAAAGTATCTGCAAGAGGAGGTTCCTGGAATAAAATTAGTTGCAGTTGAACCTGCAGAATCTCCAGTTATGTCAGGAGGAGAGCCAGGATTACATGGAATACAGGGGATAGGAGATGGCTCTAAATTTTTAGTTGATTTATACAAATTAGAATCAATTAAAACAGTCAAGACAGAATGTGCAAAAGAAATGGCAAAAAAATTAGCATGTAAGTACGGTTTACTTGTAGGGATAAGTGCAGGAGCTAATGTTAAAGCTTCTTTTGAATGGATGAGAGAAAATAATGCTAAAAATGCAATTACAATTCTTTGTGATAGAGGTGAGAGATATTTTAGCTGTATGTAAATAAAATTATATCAATTTAATAAATAAAAAAATGGATAGTCTAAAAGGAACAGGGGTAGCACTTATTACTCCTTTTAATGAGGATTTTACAGTAGATTATATAGCATTAGAGAAATTAATAAATTATCAGATTGCAGGAAATATTGATTATTTGGTTCTAATGGGCACAACAGGAGAGAGTTCTGTTCTTTCTAGTTTAGAGAAGAAAGAAGTAGTTGATTTCTGTAAAAGAATAAATAATAAGCGTTTACCTTTAGTATTAGGTGTTGGTGGTAATAATACTTTATCAATTGTTAAAGAGATTGAAGGAATAGATTTTACAGACATTGAAGCAATACTCTCTGTATCGCCGGCATATAACAAACCTACTCAAGCTGGAATTTATCATCATTATGATAGGATTTCTAGAGTAAGTCCTGTTCCTATTATACTATACAACGTACCTGGACGCACCTCTAGTAATATAACAGCGGAAACTACTCTAAATCTAGCTAGAGATTTTAAAAATATTATAGCTATTAAAGAAGCTTCAGGTGATCTAAATCAAATAATGCAAATAATTAAAAATAAACCTAATGACTTTATAGTAATATCAGGAGATGATAGCCTTACGCTTCCAATGATTTTTCTTGGAGCTGAAGGTGTGATATCTGTTATAGCTCAGTCTCATCCTAAAGAATATAGTAGTATGGTTTCGCAAGCAAGAAAAGGAAATATTAAAGAATCAAAAAAAATACATTATAAATTGTATAATTATTATGAGCCATTATATGAAGAAGGAAATCCTGTAGGAATTAAAGCTTGTTTAGAGTCTTTTGGTTTATGCAAAGCAGTTGTAAGGCCTCCTCTTTTAGAAGCGACCAAAACAGTTAAGGATAAATTAAATATTTTAAATAAATGAAAAACAAAATACTATTTCTTATGATAGTTCTTTCCTCTATAGTAAATGCACAATCCTCAATTTATAATATATCTCTAAATGATATTAATGGAGCCCCTATTGATTTAAATAATTTTAGAGGCAAGTATATCATGTTTGTGAATGTTGCCTCAGAATGTGGTTTTACAAAACAATATAAAGACTTAGAGGTCTTATACCAGAAATTTAAAAATAAGTTGGTAATCATTGGCTTGCCTTGTAACCAATTTGGAGGACAAGAACCTTCAGAAGAAAAAGAAATACAGCAGTTCTGTAAGAAAAATTTTGGAGTAAGTTTCGTGCTTACAGAAAAGATTAAAGTTAAAGGAGAGGAGCAACATGAACTTTATAGGTGGCTAACAAATAAGGAGTTTAATAAACAATCTAATTCTAAAGTAAGATGGAACTTTCAGAAATATATTGTTAATAAGGAAGGGGTGTTGCTTAATTACTTTTATTCAATGACAGAGCCATTAAGCACAAAAATAACTTCTATAATAAAATAATAATTATATATTAATAAGAGTTACTAGATAAAAAATAATTTAGGAATATACAAATATAGGATATATATTTGCCCAATAAAAATGATGATGAAAAAAATAACAACGGTATTAGTTTTTTCTTTAATAATAAGCTCTTGTGGAGAATTCCATAAAGTTCTAAAAAGTGATGATTATAACTATAAATACACTAAAGCTGTTGCTTATTATGAAGCTAAGCAATTTAATAGAGCTATGCCTTTATTTAATGAGCTAGGTTCTGTATTAAGAGGAACAAAAAGAAGTGAAGAGATAGCTTTTTATTATGCATATTGCAATTATTCAATAGGGGATCATTTAGTTGCTGCGTATCTTTTTAGAAATTATACTTTAAATTATCCTAATGGTAAACATGCGGAGGAATGTGCTTATATGAATGCATATTGCTACTATTTAGAAGCTCCTGTTTATTCTTTAGATGCAACTAATACATACAAAGCAATAAAAGCATTACAAGCATTTATAAACACTTACCCCTATAGTAATAGAATAAATAATTGTAATACATTGATTGATGAGTTAAGAGATAAATTATCAACTAAAGCTTTTGAAAATGCAAAACAATATTTTCTTACATCGAACTACAAAGCAGCAATTATATCACTAGATAATGTGCTTATTGATTTTCCTTCATATAAAAACAGAGAAGAGGTTCATTTTTTAATTGTAAAGTCATCTTATCTATTAGCAATAAATAGCATAGATATAAAGATTAAAGAAAGGTTAGAAGCAACTTTAGAGGCTTATAAACAATTCAAAGATAATTATCCAGAAAGCAAATTATTAGTGGACTTAGAAGAAACATATAATAATACAAAAAATACTTTAACCAAATTAAAACAAGAATAAAAAGATGAAATTTAAAAACACAGGAGCAGAAAGATCAACTGTAACTAGAGATGTAGATAGCTTTATTGATAAAACAAATAATATATTTCAAGCAGTTTCAATAATGGCAAAAAGATCTGCTCAAGTAAATGAGAAAATGAAAGACGAATTAATGTCCAAATTAAAAGAATTTGAAATCTCACAAGATCAATTAGATGAAGTGTTTGAGAATCAAGAGCAAATTGCTGTATCAAAATTCTATGAAAGTTTACCAAAGCCATGGGCAATCGCTATGAAAGAGCTTCTAAATGATGAATTATATATGAGAAATATAGATGAATCAGAAGAGGAAGAATTAAAAATAGATGCTTAAAGATAAAAGAGTATTATTAGGAATAACATCTAGTATTGCTGCATATAAAAGTGCAGAATTAGTTCGTTTGTTTAAGAGGTCAGGAGCTTTAGTTAAAGTAGTACAAACTGAAGCTTCTTTGTCTTTTGTGACTCCACTAACTCTATCTACTTTATCTGAGAATGAAGTTTTTAGTAAAATGGTAGAAAAAGATAGTGAGCAGTGGAATA
>MDSW01064370.1_pt1 | contig 11954 bp, 7 predicted proteins | sample 811171 | NCBI WGS metagenome assembly MDSW01 (sample SAMN05326641, study PRJNA326480) | marine metagenome | isolation source: seawater | place: Atlantic Ocean: North West | collected 2012
ACCATTCGCTGAATCAGATTCTTTAATTCCCTTACCTGATTACGTTGCGTACCCTTTTTGCCCGAATTCATATCGGTCTCGTCTGGAGCCTCACCAAGTGTTCCCAAGCGCCATGCTTGTGTGATTTTTATCGCCCTGTTTGCATCCGAAAGTGTGGCTTCTTGAGATAGGCGAATTCTTGCACTGGCCTCGGATAATCGGGCCATTGCCTCTAAGGAACGAGCGCCGATGGAAATTGAATCGCTGAATTCCCCGCCTTCTCTTCGAGTCTTCACATAAAAATCAACTAAACTCTGTCTTGCCTCATCGGTTAGATGGGGATGGATGCTTCTTTTTGCAAAAGCAACATATTTTCGAATGATATCTCGCCCGATAATGTCGTCACCATTGCGGTCGGTTTCAGAGGTATCTGAATGATTCAGTGCTTGTTCAGGATCGCTGACACTGCCCTCTTCAATTTGTAATTCGGATACGCCTTTGAATCTGGTATCCACAATGTGATTGGCGATCATGGTATCATGATCAACACTTGGCGTGTCAGTAAGTAGCCAGATTACATCAAATCGTGAAAGTAAGGGTGGGCCAAGGTTTACTTGACGAACAAAGGGTTGTTCGGTGAGAGCCTCAAATTTTCCACTCTTGGGATTGGCCGCAGCCAAAACTGCACAGCGTGTCCTCAAGGTTGCATTAATGCCTGCTTTTGAGACTGAAATGCGTTGTTGTTCCATGGCTTCGTGCATCGAAGAGCGGTCGTTCTCGTTCATTTTGTCAAATTCATCAATAGCTGCGATTCCTAAATCCGCAAGTGCCAAAGCACCTGCTTCAAGCGTCCATCTTCCATCACTCATTGAATCTTGAACAGCCGCAGCGGTCAGACCGGCAGCAGAGGCTGACATCCCAGAAGCGAATTGGCCACGAGGAGATATTTTTGACATGTAACTGAGTAATTGCGATTTGGCTACACCTGGATCTCCCATGAGTAAAATGTGAATGTCTCCACGACTTCTGGTTCCATCAGCATTCTTTCTAGAAACACCACCAAATAATTGCAGCATCAATGACTCCTTTTCTTGGTGTAATCCGAAAATACTAGGCGCAATGGAGCGACAAAGAAGTTGGTAAACGTCGTCTCTTGATGCTAAATTTCGTATGAGTTGTTCATCTTCCTCTCCAATCACAATTTCTTCTAGAGGCGTGTTTTGTCTCTCGATACTGTGTATCTTCAGAAAAATATCGAAGATTGGGGTGTTTTTCCCCCCCTTTCTTTGGGATCGGACAAATAAAGTTCCATTGAATGTAACTCTATCTCCGGGATTGAGCATACCTGCAAGATCATGTTCAGCGATACTTCCAATTCGTTGAGGTTGTGCTCCACCGCGTAATCCCTCAGGTGCTTCTTGAATCTCGATAAATTGATTGTTAATCATTTCAGAATCTCGGGTAAGCAAGTGAAATCTTGTCTCTCTTTTGGCCTTCCCGCAACCTCCATCTGATAGATTACATTCCATGGGTTCAATCAATTCCTGTTCGTTGGGTTGCTCAATGATGATTTGGTGACTTGGCCCGCAATTCTCACACATGAATGATGCTCTGTAAATCCGTGGTCGGACGCTTGTGATTTTTGATACAAGGCCTTCTATACTCAACATTTTTCCAATATCATCGGCCCTTAATTGCCTCACAGTCCGATGCATATCTTTTGGAAATCCAACCAGCCTCACGAATGGGTTCATACCTTTGGCGCCTGCCTCGATCAACACCTCTCTAAGTACTCGAATAGATGCTTCAATGTGGTCCTCGGGGTTACCAATAATATCTTGAGCAAAATCAGGGTCAAAGTTTTCAATGTCCCTAAAGTGAACTTCTAAACTTTGTAGATCGGGCCAGGTTACGCGTAAATCTTCTATTGCATCATGAAATTGTTCAAGAAGAAAGGTTTTCCATCTTGCTGGTAGGTCAAATTTCTGTAGCAAGTCACTCACCGGAAGTTGCCATGATAGGCTAGAGAACATAATCTATTCGGATGTTTTTCGAACCCCTTGATTTCCACTGGAATTTGACTGGTGAGTCGTATCCCTTTTCAAAATTATTTTGGCTGCCACTGCGAAACCGCCAAGCACATGAGTTGGAAAGATGTGGGTGAGCCATGCCAAGTCACCAATTCAGCAAAATAAAGGGAGAGTTTGTGCGCTTTTCCTTTTCATCCGGACTTCTTGAAAATCAAATTGGAGATCCAATCGAAAGAGAAGTATTGGCTTATCAACCCATACAATCAGATGAGCCTCTACCTTGCATCATTGCTCTTGCTGCCTATACCAACGGAGGACTCAAGTATGCAAATTGGAGGGCTTTCTCTGAATCGTTGCCGCAACGAATAGACCGCCTTGTTGATGAGGGTAAAATGGGACCTTGTATCGTGGTAATGCCGGATACATTTACCAGCCTTGGTGGTAATCAGTTTATTGATTCTGAAATCATGGGAGATTGGGGTGCATGGTTATCTACAGACCTCATCAGTGAACTTCATTCTAGATTTAATATACATTCATTCGGCTTGAGCGGTTTTTCAAGTGGCGGGTATGGTGCAATGGTACGCGGAATGCTCGATTCTTGTTGGAAAGCCATTGTCTGCCATTCTGGAGATTGTGGTTTCGAATTAGTTTATGCAAGCGGCATGGCAGGTGGCCTGACTCATATTACCAAACACGGAGGCGTGCAAGCATTTCTCGAATATACAAAAAATACTACCAAACTTTCCAGCGATGATATTCACACTTTGATGCTGTGTGCCATGGCTGCGAGTTATGATGGCGTTGGCGGCATTTTTCTACCAGTTGATTCTCATTCTTGCGATATCGATGAAGAGCGCTGGTCAAGATGGATGCAATGGGACCCGCTTACAATGGTTGAGGACCATCGAACGTGGCCGCAGACATTTATCGACGTAGGAGATAAGGACCAATATCACATCCAATACGGATTGAGAAAGCTCCATCAAAAATTACTCGATTTCGGTATCGAGCACACTTACGAAGAATTTGATGGTACACATTCTGGTGTAGAGTACAGAATGGATTACTCGCTTCCATGGCTATACTTACAATTAAGCGAGTAGTATCGACATCATCATGGGCAGAACAGTGGTGGAGCGTACATGGCAGAGGAGATGGATTACGCTTCGAGTGGCGTTGATATCACCTTAGAGGGTGAAGCCGTAGGTGCATTAATTGGTGCTCTAGGAAAATTCTCTCGCCCAAGTGGCACTTTAGGAAGTCCAGTCGAAGTTCCTGGAGGTTTTGGCGGGTTGATTCAATTCAAAGATGATTATCTTGCCCTTGCAACTGATGGAGTCGGTAGTAAATTGCAGATTGCTTCGACTATGAATGCGTGGCATGGAGTTGGTATTGATTGCATGGCAATGAACGTAAACGATTTACTCTGTGTTGGCGCTGAACCTATCGCTTTTGTCGATTATATTGCAGTTCCAAAACCTGACCCTGAAGTTCATGCCGTGATTGGCAAAAGTTTGGCAGAAGCCTGTCGCCGAGCCAGAGTTACTCTCGCTGGGGGTGAGACTGCATCTTTACCAGGTATCGTTTCCGAGTTAGATCTCTCGGGCACGGCTTTAGGTTGGGTCGAAAAAGGCCAAGAAATTACTGGTGAAGCCTTGAAAGATGGCGATGTCCTTATCGGTCTGCCTAGTAGCGGGATTCACTCAAATGGATATTCCCTTGTTCGGAAGATTTTGCATGAAAATCAGATTGGTTATGAACAAATTATGCCTGTAAAAATCAATGGTGTTACAAGAATTGAACGATTTAAGCAAGGCGAATTAACAGTTGGCGAAGTATTGCTGAATCCTACATCCATCTACTGTTCACCAATTGTGGAAATGATACAGTCAACGAATGATGAAAGAGGGTTTAACCGAGATGCGATCCATGGCATCGCACACATCACTGGAGGCGGTTTATCCAATCTTCTACGTCTTCATCAAACGCTTGGGTGGGAGATTAGTGACCCATTACCAGTTCATGAAGAATTTAGTTGGCTTCAAAAATTAGGAAATGTAAGTGCAAAGGAAATGTATCGTACCTTTAACATGGGATGTGGTATGATTATCGCAGTTGAGGCGAAATTTGCACAAGCCATTGTTTCATGGCTTCAAAAAAGGTCCCCTGGTTCGGAAATAATTGGTCATGTAAGGAATCATGGAAGAATTGTGACCCATGCCATTGAAAGCGTGTATTTTGATGAATATTAGGTGAGCTTATGCTTCATGCCGATTCTTTACCTCAGTGGGTTGAGGGGCGGACAAAGATATTGCTACCAAGTGATATGATTCCAGATACTCACATGCCTAGAGGGCCTGCGAAAATAGGCTCTGAAGGATTTGTGAATCCCGCAATGGCTTCTTGTCGAACAAGATCTGTGCTTTTACTACAAGATGCTCTCGAGCATGGGTGGATCGGAAAAAAAGAGAAGCCACTCCGAGTTTTAGAGGCTCTTGGGTCTACAGGATTCCGTTCTCGACGTTGGAGAAAGGAAATACCAATCCAATATCAAAATCGATTCAAAATTTGTGTGAATGACCGAAATATTAGAGCGATTGAACAAGGTCAAAATGCGGCTGATTTTTTTGAGTCAAAAAATGAAAATTATCCTTATTTCGACGAAATAAAAGGTACAAACAAGGCCGGAATAACATGGTCAAATCAAGAAGCCAATCAGTTAATGTTCGAACAAAATTTTCAATGGATTGACTTAGACCCATTTGGAAGTCCTGTTTCGTTTCTATCCTCTGCGATTCAATCCCTACCAAGAGTTGGATTTTTGGAAGTCACCGCAACCGATACTGCAGCACTCTGTGGTAGTTCCCCGACGTCTGGGTTGAGAAGGTACGGCAGTAGGGGGTTGAATGACGAATTCCGATACGATGACGCCATTCGAATACTTATCGCTCACATTGCGAAAATTGCTGCCCAATTTGACAGAAAAGTTGAACCCGTTCTTTCTATGTTTGATGGACATTTTGTTCGAATTAGTCTATTGATAAAAAAATCAAAATTAGGGGCCACAGATATCTACAAACAAATAGGGTGGAGAGACAGATCTGGACTTTCTGCCCTGGTCACTGAAAAAACGGAAAAGGCAAGTGGGCCTCTTTGGATTGGCCCTATATTCAATAGCGATATTGCATCCCGATTAACTGAGGAGAAAGCAGAACAAATTTGTGGCCCGGATTTCGAAGAGATACCTACGGATTGGGATCAACAACGGCTCAACCTAGCCCTGAGAGAAATCCGTCGTTCAGTCCGCCATATCGCTGATGCAGCCCCTTTGTTATCTCAAGAGCATCTGCTCATTCCTATGGATGTTTTTGCAAAAAAATCTGGACGCGGTGGACCCCCTAGTATTAAAAAATCAATAACGGCTTTACAAGCACATGGATTTGGAGCCGCACGAGGACCATATCCTGAACCAACTTTAATCACAAACGCTGATGAATCTTCGGTAATGAGTTTACTAAATCAGATTTAGATTAACCAAAGCTAGGGTCCAATGAAGTGTCTTCCGGTGCGGGAAGTGCATTTTGAGCATTCTCAAATATTTCCTGTACGCTGTTTTCAATAGCCCTTGCATCTTCAATTAAAGATGAAAGTGGTATTTCGATTTCTATCAATTCACTCACTGCTTCAATCGCAAGGGCTGCTGCTCTGGCATCCGGATACATCGGGCTACATTCGGCCAGAATCGCCGTAACGTCTAAGCCTAACCGCTCTCCTTCTGATAATAGATAACCGCATATCCCGGCAACGACGCCTTGTTGGATTGGCTCAACGCCTGCTTTGGTGAGCATATCTCTTGCCGTTGATATTGAACCAACCCCAAACAAGTCTCCCTGTTCACCTTTTTTATCGGTTTTTACGAGCCCATCAATAATGATTAGTCGATCAAATCCTCCTTTCGTAAACCACTCTAAAACCGTGTTTGCAAATTGAACATCGTGTTTACTATTAAATTGAACTTCGGATGTGAAAACGCCGATTTTCTCTCCTTGGTAAACTCTGACGGGGTGTTTTGGAACTTCATCATGAATCAGAGCTAGAGCCGGGAATTCTGCATTCATTACTGTGCCCAATTGTTTTAGATTTAGTTGATTGATAATGTGACTTGTTGCAATGACTCCAACCATTCCTACTGTAGAAAAACCACATATTGCAACGCCTCCAGTTCGTGGATTAGCATCTTGGTGCAGTACCAAAGTGTAGCCTGTTTGGGCATAACTCATAATAATCCCTCAGCCAACTCCAAAATACGGTTATTTTTCATTGTTCGCGATATTCTTCCCAATCATCCATGCCGGATTCTCTATACCACCAAACGCCAGTATCATCTTCATACCACTCAGTACCATCTTCATCTATTGTGACTCCGTCATCTTGAGCATCGGGTTCATCTTCAGGGATTTCAATACCCTCGGCTTCATCGAACAAACGGTGCCTGTGGTGTTGGGGGGCGATGATTTCTTCTTCCAAATCTTCTGCTTCAAATTCATCAAGCCCCATACCAACGGGTAATGGTTGACTTGCTCGTCTCTCTGAAACATATGAGTCCGGTATTTCATCCATATCAAGTTCGTCTTCTGACCAAGCCTCATCTTCTTGTCTCTTACGAATCAAAGTGACGAGTAGCCAAGCAAATCCTCCAATGATGGCGATGGCTCCTGCGCCAACATAGAAGGTTGTCAGTGTCGAGCCTGAAATCTCTGGGGCTATGGTTTCATTCATTTCTCCAACCTCTGCCTCGGGTTGAGGGATAATTGTCCACAATATTTTGGACTCAAAGGCGATTGACCCTACGGTCTCATTGTATGCCACTCCGTCGATAGTCGAAGAAAATGTACCTGTGTCTAGAAGGTCATAAGAAGATATTGAGACAAGTACAGTGAATGAAATATCATCGTTGGCCTCGACGCGTATTTCTGTTTGTTCAGGTTGCAAAATCACTTCGGTAAATAATGGCGTCCAACCATTTGTCGAAAAGGTGATTTCAAGCGCAAATGGATTTGTATGACTCAACGTGCATTGGAAGGAAGTTTCATTCGTAATTCCCATGACAAGTTCCAAAGGTGAGCAAGAGATTGTTGGATGCACAATTTCACCCTCAGCATTTTGATTTTGAGAATTATTTTGTCCATTGCTTAAAATTGTCAAATTTAGGTTTGGATTATTCAATACGATCCACGCTGGGACTTGGGGCTCAATGAGTAGGTATCCCCCACTTGATTCAATTGTAAATTGGCTTTGTCCTCCAATAAATTGACCTTGTCCTGACTGAGCCAACTGGCCAGATTCCCAGAGAGACCAACTAAACTCCGTGTTCTCTAGAAGAAGATCATGGCTGGATTTTGTCGCTTGCAATGCTAGCGAAATTTGTCCCTGGCCAAAAGAATTCATTTCGATGCTGGTCGAATCCGTGCTAATGTCTGCAAGAACGGTGACTAAGGAGGGGGTTGATGTAATTGCTGTTGAAATCGGTTGTCTTGTTTCGTCACCCTCATCACCGGAATAAATCGCTTCAAAAAATACTTCGCCGTGGATATTTTGGGTCCACAATCCCAAACTACTGAACGAAACCGCAGAATAATTTACTTGAGGAGAAAGGTCTTGTTCAATCAACCAAGAATCAGTATCATTTTTCATGTACAAATCTACTGATCCCTCTTCTATTTGTCCGGTTTCTGATACAACACTGATTTGGGCATAGAATCCATTATCAAGAAAAATTTGTGGTGATGTTTGCATTGAAATTTCTGAAAATATCGCAGTATCATTTCTTGCATAAACAGGGCCTATAACTGCTATTTGACTCGAATAATTTCCAAACATGTCCTCAGCAATAATCCCAAACCAATATGCAACCCCATCAACTAAATTATCGACAAGGTGTGTATTTGTCTGATTCGCGAGTAATGTTGACTGAAGTTGAGTAAAATCATCATTTGGATTTAATTCATTTGTTGCATGGAATAAGTGATAATTGCTTATGTAATTATTATCAAGTAAATTCCACTCCACCAAAACTGCACCTCCTTCATCTTCTGACACATCAGAAGCGGTCAATCCTTGAATGGTTTCTGGCGGAGCAGGAAATGGAATACTCACATTGACTTGATTTGAATAATTTGAAGCGACACCCTCAAGGTGGAAAGAGCGTACAATATATCGGTAAGATTGGCCGACGGTTACATCTTCATCAATAAATTGACTATCGGTAATGATTGCGTGAGGATTTTCATAGTCATAAGCCTGTAAATCCACGGCACGATATACACGGATTTCTTCCAAATGCTCGCCAAACTCAGACATATCATTCCACTCAAGTACCACCGCTTCTGAATTTATCGAACCAAGTGTCACGATAATTTCAGGAGCTGTGATTGGGACTTCTGCTCCTTGTAGGTAATCAATATCTAAATTTTGAATATTCACAATACCTTGATTTGTTGAATTGAATGGCAATGGGAGATTGAAAAATCCTGCTTCTGGTTTTGTATGTTGGTTAATTACATTCGATAAATTGCCCGAAATGGAGGGGTTGTCACGGACCAATACATCGAGTGAATAACCAACATTTAGGTAACTAAAATTAAAATCACCTGGTACTGTTGAATTCAAATTAAATGATATTTCAGACCACTCCAGTCCATATCCGTCTAGCTGTGGCGTTGCCATTGTAATTTTATCTCTGATTGTGGGTAAAGTAATCATCATCGAATCTTCAATTACCAATTTATCGACACCGTGTGACCCATTTGACGCATAGCCAGAAGCTGATAAATCATTGACAAGATCGCCATCAAAGTCTAGACCTATTTCTTGCCAGCCGCCAATAAATATGCCTTTTTGATTTTCTCCAACGATGGAAACGTGTTCAAGTAAATTGTCATTATTGAAATCTAAACCCGCTATTTTTCGAGCATCTGAACCGGGAATTACAACATGTTGTGCTGGGCTTGAAGTATTACTTGCATTAAAGAAATGGCGTACTGAAAAATTACCTTCAATTGTAGTATCATTGTTGTCAACAGGAAAGGTATTGTGTGATAGTAAATCGATAATTCCATTGTTATCATAATCGAAAATAGATGCTCTATTTAGATCGATAAATGTCGGACTAAATTCTGTTTCCAACCCAGTGGGCGTATTTTCGATATAAACCATTGATTTACCGCGATTCCCAATGATATCGTAATCTCCATCGAGATCTACATCGGCCATCATAGCGTTGGTCTGGATATTGTCGAATTTAAAATTGGTCTCAATTAAGGAATTTGAATTTGAATTGTATTCATGAATTGTCCAGTGATCTGAAGTATCTTTGACTAAGACAAAATCTGGTCCTGAGAGGCCATTCAACGGTCCCACAAGCAGATCGTTTACTGTTGCTTGAGTTGTGCCTCCTGAATTATTTTCCATCACTGGTATTGTGACGGTGCTTGCAAAGGAGTTGCCAGTTGATAATCTAAAATCGATTCCATCATTTGGCCTTATTGAAATAATATCATAATATCCATCGTGATTTAAATCGCCAAAACCGACATTGGTCACCGAAGACTCAAGTGAAAGATTTTGCATTGGTAACAAACCTCCCGTAATTTTGTTGAATATGTGTAAACAAACCTTTCCATCAGGTATACTGACCACAGCTATGTCTTTTTTACCATCACCATTGAAATCATCTGTATGAATTGAAGTACCATTTTCACATGTTTCGAAATAATTTCCAATTTGTAACCCTGTTGAAACATCCCATTCTACAATGTTGATTGATTTATTATATCCAGATACATTCGAGTCATTGGTCAATAACACTAATTCATCTTGGCCATCGGCATCAATATCTTTTCCATCGAAATCAATTACATTGCCTAAGGGAAGAAAGCCTGTGAAAAATTCTGACATAAATTGGATATTCATTTCAACATCTGTGACTACTGATGCGGTTGGAATCATAAATGAGCTTGATTGGTTATTCGTTGCATTAAATGATGAATGTCCATAATTTAACCCGTTTGTGAATGATGTCTGTCGTCCAAGTTCTCCTTGGCTGCCGCCTCCAAACGACCATTCTCTGATTCCATCGTTATTGATATCAAGCCAAATTTCTCCCGGAGATGGATTGGTTCTTGAATAACTCAACTCAAATTGAGCATTGGTCAGTGTAATGTTTTTACTCAAATCAATTGATGATTGTTGACTTGTTGTATTGCCCTGTAAAGAAACAGACTGGCTTGAAGAACCGTCTGAAAAAGTAGTCACATTGAATACATCATTCGCCGATACTGTTTCAACCATGAGTTGAAAAGGAGCCACAAAAATAACTACTACCATCAACAGCACACGTGTTTGCATACAAACCCCTTCCAAGACTCAGGCATACTTCAATTATGTTATGATTTGGCAATGAATTTAATCAAGATGTCTCTTAAAATTAAATCTCATCATGAAAAATCGTTATGTTAAGGTAACGTTAGGCCTACTTGACGCTGTATGGAAGACGAGGTAAAATTGAGTTTGATTATTGGTCAAAAGGAATTTGAAATGATTGGGTCTGAAAGCGAAGTGAAACAAAAATGGGAAGAGATGAAACAATCTGACGATTGGGACGTCATATTGCAAAAAATTAAACTTGTTAAGAAAGATACTGATGAATTCACGGTTGTTGCAAAAAATGGACTCGCTGCAGATAAATTCGCTTCATTGATTCACCATTCAAATATCACTACAAAATCTGATAGGATTCTTGCTGCAATTTTTCATTTACGTGATTTACAGAAACTAGAAGACTGTCCTCCTCGACTGATTGAAAAATTATTTGATTCTTCTAATTTAGGACTTCCCGGGAATCTTTCATTATACATCAATCGACTCAGGGACAGGGGTTTTCTTACAATCCCAGAAAAATTCTCAGAAAAGAATCGTTATGTCATTCTCACAGAAGAAGGACATAGGCATCTGAATCAAAAGTTTTCTCAGTGAGGTTGAACAATGGTAATGTCCTCTCCTGACGGCCCAAAAGACGAGGAAGAAAAGTTGGATCTATCATATCAAAACCATACTTCTAGAAATTTTCGTCGAGGAAGGCATCCAAATTCATCGTTCAAGAGAACTATTCTCGATAAGGCGGACCTTACTGAGGCTAATTTTTCTCATTCTGATTTTCGAAAAGCATCACTTGTTGAGGCGGACCTTATGAAATCCTCATTTGATCATTGTGATTTTAGAGGCGCTAATTTGAAAAAAGCAAGGCTCAATTTATCCACATTCAGAAATTGTCAGTTTGATGATGCAGATATTCGAGGTATTCGTGGAAAGTATGCGATTTGGGCAGGAAGTAATTGGTGGGATGCATCATTGGATGATGGTTTAAGGAAAGCATTAGAAAAAAAATGGCCCAAAAAAGACTATTCTTCTTCAAATTGAATCTTCATTGCTTTACCATTAAGAGCATTTCTTGCACCAACATTGAACAAGGGTAAAGCAGCAATTAACCCACACATCCCCATGCAAATTCCACACAAATAAAGCTGTAGTGAATACGCCAATTCTAATTGGCCTCCTAAGTGCTCCGCTGCGGCAGATTGAATATTCAAGCCACCGCCAATCCCTCCAATAAGAGTGATACCAACTCCAATTAATCCAGTGATTGCGCCCCATTTTCTCAATAAAAAGAGGCCTACTCCGCCAGCACAGATTAGTAAGGAGCCAGCAAACATCAATGCGCCTCTGAATAAGTATGCGTGACTAGAACGCGCCTCATCGTGAAAATCTTGGTAATCATCAACAGTAAGATTTTCACCTTGGCTGTTTGGAGTTGCTAACAATGTCTCAATTTCTGAATCTGGAATTTCCTCAATAAACTGATTTTGCATATCTCCAAAACCGAGG
>MDSW01133110.1_pt1 | contig 11954 bp, 8 predicted proteins | sample 811171 | NCBI WGS metagenome assembly MDSW01 (sample SAMN05326641, study PRJNA326480) | marine metagenome | isolation source: seawater | place: Atlantic Ocean: North West | collected 2012
CACTGGTCCCCATACGACCCCGTTCGCGTGGTGAACGCCGATCCTTAAGGACTTTGCCCGGCGCGTCTCTCCGCCCATCCCTCGCTTTCAATCCCCGCCCTCGACGCCTTTCAACTCCATCTGACGCCTTTCAACTCCACCCCGACATCGCTTTGTATGGAACGACCCTGGGGCGCGCGTCAAGGCGCGCGAGTGCGAGGCGCGGCGCGACGTGGGCGAGACGGACGGGCCGGAGTGGAAGCTCAAGATCGTCGGCGGGTGCCGAGGTAAGGATGACGAGCGGAGGGTGGCGACGCTGAGAGCGCTCGCCGCCGAGCTCGGGGTGAAGACGTCTGTGGAATTCCACGTCGACGTCTCGTACGAAGACGTCGTGAGACACCTGCGCGGCGCCGTCGCGGGGCTGCACGCGATGCTGGACGAGCACTTCGGGATATGCGTCGTGGAGTACCAAGCCGCGGGCGCGGTCGCGATCGCGCACGACAGCGCCGGGCCGAAGATGGACATCGTCGTCCCGAGCGCGCCGCGCGAGGACGCGGTTGGGTTTCTCGCGACGACGGAGACGGAATTCGCGGACGCCATCGTGGAGGTGATGACGATGCGCGCGGACGCGCGCGAGGCGATCGCGGCGCGCGCGCGCGCGCGGAGCTCGAAGTTCAGCGAGGCCGCATTCGCGTCGGGGCTCCGCGACGCGTTCGTTCCTCTCGTGTATCTGACGCGGCGCGACGACGAGATGGAGGCGTCGAGGAGGGAGGGGTCGCCGGCGCCGTCGCCGCGGAAGTTTGAAAAGGCGTCTTCGTACCCGGGGGGATCGACGGACCACCACCACTCGCGGAGCAGCTACTCGACGCCGAGGAAGCCGCCGCGGCCGTCGAGCCCGCAAACGGATGCTTTGAACCTGACCCCCGACCGCGGCCGGGACGGGTATCAATCGTCGCCGGGGATGCCGCCGAGGTCGCCGTCGTCCGCGTCGGCGTCGCCGTCCGCGCTCGAACGCGAACGCGTCGCGAGGCTTCGCGCGGAGGTGGAGCTCATGGAGCTGAAACTCGCGAACGCGCAGAAGGCAGCGTCGCCGCGGAAGTACCGGCTCACGCCGATCACGCCGAGGAAGAGCCGGTCGAGCAGTAACTCCCCGCGGTCGTCGCCGCACTCGCCGAAAGTGAGAAGCGCGCCGTTTGGCGCGGCGAGCGATTCCCCGGAGCGACGCCCGCAGTCTTCCTGACCTTAGCTAGCGGCGCGCGCGCGTAGCATAGACAGACGCGCGATTCAACGAACGAAACGCGACGCGTACTACTCGACAACTCAACTCGACGCCACGGTGTTCATCGCGCGGCGCTTCTCGTCGACGCACCACGGGTACTGTTCCTCATCGCACGTCAGACGGACCCTGGCGCGCGCGTACGAGCTCGTCCACGGGAGCGCCTTCTTTTTTTCCGTCGCGCCCGCCGCCGCCGCCGCCGCCGCTCCGGAGTTCGCGCGCCGACACGTCCTCCGCAGGTACTCGTTCCCGCTCCACGCCGTGCGCGGGAGGTCCCCGAGGGCATCCATCGCGGGGTGCGAAGACGCGCGCACCTCCTCCGCGACGCCGTCGATGACGTCCACGTCCACGAGCTCGAGAGCGTCCAACGCGAAGCCGTGCCCTGGAACGGGCGCGACTTCGCCGCCGCCGCCGAAAACGCCGCCCGCGCCGCCGTCGCACTCGCGCGGGACCAGCCGCTCGAACCCGGTGGTCTCGTCCGCGCGGAACGTCCCCGCGACGACGTCGTCCCAGGTCCTCCCCTCCTGAAACGCGTCGCTCGTGCGCGAAATCAGGTCTGGAGCCTTCTCCTCGATCAGGTCGCGACTGAACCCGCCGACGTGCGCGTGCACGAAGCACGCGCCCTCGACCATCGACCGCGACGCGGGTAGCCTCAACCCCGCCGACGTCGTCGCCTCGGGGATGTCGTGGAACATCGTGAGGAGCGCGGCGTACGGGTAGATGCCGCAGTCGCGCTCCGTCGGGTCGTGGTCGCACTTCGCGACGCGGCCGGTGCACGTCTCGTTCGCGGCGGCGGCGGCGGCGGCGTCCGAAGGTTCTTCGCGGGGTCCCGGGTATTTCAACGCCGCGCCGTGCGCGACGTTCGCGCGTCGCATCCGCGCGCCGAGGTCGTCGTCCTCCTGCCCCCACCCCCAGTACGCGTGCGAGTACCCGTCGAACGCTTTCAACTGCTCCCACGTGAACAGCCACGCGCCGCCCTTGAACGACGGGTAGATGTACTCCGGATGCACGCCCGGCGGCGACAGGTGCGTCGCCGTCTCCGGAACCGCGTCGTACGGCAGCCGCGCCGACGTCGGCAGAAGGTCGATGTCGTGCACGGCGAAGTAGTCGCACGCGTCCGTGGTTCGCGCGAGCGCGACGCCGACGTTCAGGAGCCACCCGCGATTGAACCGGAGGTCGTCGTCCTGGTGCACGATCCACGTGGAGTGCCTCGCGACGCCCGCGACGCGGGGCAGCCAACGCGACGCGTGCGCGACGAAGCGCTCCACCTCGCCCTCCTTGCCCGGGCGGTCCCTGTACGGCGCGACGACGCAGAGAAGCGGGGAGGTCGCGGACGACGCGGACGACGCGGACGCGACGGCGTCTCTGGACGACGACGACGACGACGACGACCGCGGCGGCGCGACGGCGCGCGACGGGTCGTCGAACGACGACGCGCGCGGCGTCCGCGCGGACGGCGCGGACGGCGCGGAAGGCGAGCGGGTCGACGTCGTCTTCTCTGGGACGCGCCGCGGCGCCGGTCGAAGGTCGCGGACGCCGCCGAGACAGAGGGACGCGAGCGCGGACGCGAGGAGGAGGACGCCGAGCGCGCGCGCGGCTTTCGCGGCGGAGGGCATCGCGAGCGAGGGAGACGATGGCGCGCGCGCGCGATGCGGTGTGCGGGCGCGGCGAGTGAGGCGACGGGGGCGTCTCGTCGAAGTCCAGTCAGGTCGTCGTCTACTGCGAGCGGAACCGACGCGACGAAACCGAAACCGAGACGGACGCCGCCGCCACTTTCTCGTCGCGCGGGCGCGATGGGGCAGCAGTCGAACAGCGGCAAGGCGCGCACGAAGCGCGATGGGATCCCGAACAACCCGAAGATGCGGAAACAGATGAAGAAGATCGCGAGCGATAAGAAGGAGGGGATGACGTACGCGAAGAGGAGGGCGATGCGCGAGGCGGCGGGGCTCGTGAAGAAGAACGAGTCCGACGACACGAATTTCGGCGCCGCGGGGATGAAACTCAAGGCGGACAAGAAAGGCCCGCTGGAGATTCGATACCGCGCGCTCGCGAAGAAGATTCGGCAGTGCGAGGATTTGGAGAAGAAGAAGAAGGAGGGCGCGACGTTAGATCAGTGGCAGCTCGCGAAGCTGCGGAAGAAGCCGTTCTTGAAGGCGGAGCTGAAAAATCTCATGAAGGCCGCGGGGGGCGGCGGGGAGGACGAGGAGGAGGAGGAGGAAGAGGAGAGCGACGAGGAGGAGGAGGAGAGCGACGAGGAGATGGAGAGCGATGAGGACGAGTGAACCGAGAAGGGTCGAGACGACGACGACGACGACGACGACGACGACGCGCGATGCTAGATGCTAGAACCTATCGCGCGCGTTAATAATCGATCGCGGAAGCTACGAACTCATCCGCGCGTCGCGTGCGTCCCCCAACAGTAGTCGGCGACGCCCGCGGCGCACAGCTCGTCGACGCCGAACGCCTCGCCGACGTCGGTCACGGGCACGGCCTCGCGCTCGACAGCCTCGCGCTCATCGTCCGATCGCTCGCCCCACGCGCCGCCGGCGCCGCCGTCCCGGCCGCCGTCGTCGCGCCGCTCGCCGCCGTCGACGTCTTCGTCGCCGAAGCGTTCGCGTTCGCCGCCGAATGCGCCGAATGCATCGCCGAATGCGCCGCCGCCGACGCGTCTGTCGTGCCCGCCCACGCCGCGCGCGTCCGCCCACGCCCGCCGCCGCACATACTCCTCCATGCTCTCCACGTCGTCGTCGTGCGGGTACGTCTCTCGCGCGTCGATCCACTCGTCGACGTACCGCGCGTATTCGTATTCGTATTCGCGCGCGTCCTCGCCGCTCGCGCCGCGCGCGGCGGCGCGGCGCGCCTCCGCGTCCCACGGGTCCACGTCCCACGGTCCCCGCGCCGCGCCGCCGCTCCCTTCCGGGGGGTACGCGGAGCTGCCCTCCGGCGTCGCGCGCGGAGGGACGCGCCGCCCGCCGTGTCGGAAGTGGTAGTCGCGCGCGTTCGGGTTGTTCCCCGCGCCGTCCGCGTCGCCGCGCGCCCACCACTTTTGGTTTTGGTTTTGGGCGCGGTTTTGGCGGGGACGCGGCGCGAACCCCCCCGCGTCATCGCGCGCGTCTTCGGCGGCGCGGTGATGACGCGGATGCCCGCCCGAGCCGCCCGATGGCGGCGGCGGCTCCGGCCGCGCGCGCGACTTCCGGTTCCGCTGCTCGTGCTCGTACCACCGCCGCCCCCCCGACGCCGCCGCCGCCGACGCCGCCGACGACGACGCGCGCCGAGTCGCGAACCCGCCGTCCCGCCCCGCCCCCGCGCCACCCCCCGCGGCGTCCGCCCACGCGCGCTGCGAGCGGAAGAACTCGTCGAACTTCTGCTCGCGGACCTCGCGCTCGCGCCGCGCGCGTTGTCGCGACGCGCGCGACGACGCGTCGTCTTCCTCGTCGCGGTGGCGATGGCGTCGGGGATATCCGCCCGAGAAATCGCCCCCGCCCGCGCCCTCGCGCGCGCCTCCCGCGTCCGGCCCGTCCCAGTACGCGCTGCTCTGCGGCGGCGCGAAATCGCTCCACCGCGCGCCGCCGCCGCCGTCCGCGTTCTCTCGCAGCACGCGGTACGCCTCCGCGACTCTGACGAAGGACTCGTGGCTGCCCCCCTCCTTGTCCGGATGCGCGCGCAGCGACGCGCGTCGAAACGCAGCCTTGAGCTCGTCCACGCTCTCGACGACGCGATGCGACGACGCGCCGTCGCGGTCCGCGTCGAGGCCGAGCTCGAGGCGCGCGGCGCGGACGTCGAGCGCGCGCTCGCCGGAGCCGCCGCGCGCGGCCGCGACGAGCAGGAGCGCGGCGAGGAGGACCCCCGCCGCGCGCGCCATCGCGTCTGACGACGAGACAGACGAGCGCGGGACCGCGGTCGCGCTCGTCGCGGTCGGCCACGCAGCGCAGCGGTCGGCGTCGCCCCTCCGCCGCGCGGCGCGCGTCAGGGATATTTTCAAAGTATCTCATGGCTAAAAGGCTGCCAAATGCGCGCCAAGCGTCGCCAGTCACCCGCGCGCGACCTGGCGTCGTCGCCGCAGAACGGCCTGCTTCGATCATGGCCGCGAACGCGCTTCTCGCGAGCGACCTCGCGTTCGCGCGCGTTTCGGCGCGCGCGGCGTCCTTCCGCGCGCGCTCCGCGCGATCGCGTTGCCTCTTATTCGGAAGAGAGAATAAAAAGACGCGCCGGGGCGACCACCACGCGATCGCCGCGGTCGCGGTCGTCGCGCGCCAGCCGGGCCCGTCTTTTGCGCCGTCTTCCAAGGCGAAGCCCGACGGCCGCAGAGTCGCGCTCGTCGCGAAGCAGCTCGACGCGGCCGTCGTCGGCGACCTCCTCGAGGTGGTGCTCACCCCGGGCGACGGCGGCGGACGCCTCGCGTCCGGCGAGGACGCGGAGATCGGCGTGGAGTACCTCACGGTGACCACGATCGGGACGTCGAGCGGCGGGCGCAGGCTCGTCGAGGGCGAGATTCGCGGGCTCAGAGTCCAGGTGATTCAGCAGTCCGGCAGTCAGGGCGGCGCGCGCCTCGGCGTCGTCGGGCTCGCGGTTCCCGCGAGCGCGGGGTGGCTGCGCGGGCCGCTCGAGGCGTGGAAGAGTCATCTCCCGAACCAGCGCGAGATCGAGCGATCGCTCCTCACGCAAGTCGTCGGCGTCCGCCACGTCTGCACGCTCGACCGCCTCACGAAAGCCGTGCGGCGGAATCCGGACATGTGGTGCCGCGGCGCGGACGCCGCGAGCCGCCGCGCGGTCATCACCGACCCGGTGGAGAGCGCGACGCAGCAAGCGGGCGAGCTCGTCGCGTTGCTCGAGGGCGAACGCGACGTCGCGTTGTGCCAGCTCAACGCGGGGTGGTTGAGCGCGCACGAGCAGCCCGCGGGGGCGCCGTACGTCTCGCAGCTCATCAAGCGGTGCGTCGAGAGCAGGGAGATCGCGAGCATGATCTCGGAGAGCGACGACGTCGAGGGGAACCCGGGGCTGAGCGTCGTGTTTTACAACAAGAACGGGTCGGCGAAAGCCGTCGCGCGAGCGGAGGCGGAGGCGAACGCGGCGGCGGGGGGCGGCGACGCGAAGGACGAGGCTGGCGGCGGCGACGCGAAGGACGAGGCAGGCGGCGGCGGCGGCGGCGGCGCGCTGTTGGGGTTGGCGTTCGCGAAGATGACCGGCGCGCCCGCGGGGAAGGGCAGCGGCAAGGCGAAGGGGAAGAAGGGCGCAGGCGGGCTGACGCCCGGGGAGGCGAATCAGCTCGCGGCGAAAAAGATCAGCGAGTTGGGCGCGCAGGCGGACTGCCCCGCGGTGACGCCGTACGAACGCGTGCTCGTGGGGCTCGCGCTGGGGTACGACGAGCGCGACGTCGCGTATCACTTGTCGCGGATCGGGTCGCCGTTCAGCGCGGCGCTGTTCATTCGCGCGAGGGAGGTGCTCTCGGGGCTGAAGTGATCTCGATATATATCTCGTTTTCGATCGTTTATTAAACGCGACGACGACGCTAACCTTAAGCTAAATCAAATCACCGCCTCTAAGAAGGCGCACTCGCGGCACTCCGCGTACAGAGCCTCGATCCCGAACTTGTCCACGACCGCGAACGAGAGCTCGCGACATCGACAGTCGCCGCCGCCGTGCCGCTCGTAACACTGATCCAACCGCGACTGCAAGAGCGCCAACCCGACTTCCCCGCCGCCGCCGCCCGCGCCGACGACCCCGCCCGACGCGTTCAGCGACAGTCGCAGCCCGCCGCAGCCGCAGAAGATGTTCCCGCTGGACCGCATCAACCGCCGCGACTTGCACACCGGGCACAGCACGACCGGATCGTCCGCGCGCGCGGCGGCGGCGCAGTCGAGTTGCCACGCGTCGAAACGGTCCGCCGCGTCTCGCAGCTCTCTGGACTGCTCCTCCTCCGCGCGCTCGAGCTCCTCCGCGAGCATCGCCGCCTCTTCCTTCTGCAGGTCCGCCTCTATGGACGCGTGCATCGCGAGCATGAGGGATTCGTACTCGACCTCGCTCAGGGTTTCGATCGTCTCTTGCCACGTCGTCGCGCCGTTCCCGTTCCGACTCCGACTCCGACTCCGACTCCGACGCGGCGGCGTCGCGTCCGCCCACATCTCATCATCGTCCTCGTCCTCGTCGTCCTCCCTCTCCCCCTGGGCCCCGACGCGCGCGCCCGACGCGTCGCCGCCCTGCGATGGCGTCTCTACGCCCGCGACGCTCGAAGGTCTCGCGGCCGCGTCCTCCGCGTCCTCCGCGCCGCCCTCGTCGTCGTTCGTTCGACGACGTTTCGCGCGCGAGATCTCATCCTCTAAGATCTCCTGGAGCGCCTCCTTGACGCCGCCGCGCGCGTCGCTCCCGGTCCGCGCGCGCGAGAGAATCGCGACGCGGTTCGCCTTGACGCGCTCGATCGCGTCCTCCTTCAGCTGCGCCTGTGCGGGTGTGATGAACCGAGAAGAGACGAACGGCGCGTCAGCGCGCGCGACGCGGGGACGGCGCCGTCGCGGAAAAAAAGGAAAAACGGAGGACGAGCGCGGTGACGCGTCGGTTCAAAGAGCAACGCGCGGCGGGCTGGACGCGCGGCGCGCACCTTCCACGCGCCCGACGCGCGGTGCTTGTTCCCGCGGCGACGCGGCGGCGCCGCGTCGCTCATCGCGCCGAGGAGGCGGCGAGAGCGACGTGCGTTGTGCCCCGTAGTAGCGCGCAGTAGGTGGGCACCGCGCCAGTTTTCGAACGACGCGACGTCGCGTCGCGTCGACGATGTCGTGGCAATCCACGTGGCGTGGTCGACGACACTCCTCGCGCGCGGCGGCGGTCATCATGACGCGCGCGATGCCGACGTCGCCCCCCGCCGCGGCGGCGACTTCTTCCTCGTCCGCGGTGCCCCCGCGTCGAAACGCGTCGTCCTCCGCGCCGCGGCGACGCGCCGTGGCGACGCGCGCGGCGACGCTGGACGACGCGGATTGGTTGCGATCGGCGTCGATAATCTACGCGTCGTCGCCAGCCATGGTTCACGAGCGCGTTGGCCACCCGGAGTGCAACGCGCGCGTCCCCGCGATCCTCGCCGCGCTCGACGCCGCGCGAATCACCGCGAGAGACCGCCCGGGCGAGCTCGTCCTGTTGGAGGACTTCGCGCCCGCGACCGCGGAGCAGATCATGGAGGTTCACACGAAGAACTTCGTGCAGGGGCTCGACATCCTCGCGAAGACCCGCGCGCCGTGCGACGTCGACACCGCGCCGACGTACGTCACGCCCGGGTCGTACGACGCCGCGATGCGCGGCTGCGGCGCCGCCATCGCGCTCGTGGACGCGGTCGTGGCGTCGGCGAAGGCGCGCGCGGGGGAGGAAGGAGGACCCGAAAACGGCGGACTCGCGGCGACGGGGTTCGGGCTGTGCCGGCCCCCGGGGCACCACGCGACGCCGCGCGCGGCTATGGGCTTCTGCCTCTTCGGCACCGTCTCCGCGGCGGCGCGGCACGCGCAGAGAGCGCACGGACTCCAGCGCGTGTTGATATTTGACTTCGACGTGCACCACGGGAACGGCACGAACGACATCTTCCGCGACGACCCCGACGTGTTGTTCGTATCGACGCACGAGGACGGGTCGTATCCGGGGACGGGGAAACTCTCCGACGTCGGCGACGGCGACGGCGCGGGCGCGTCGATAAACATCCCGCTCCCGCCGGGGTCCGGCGACGCCGCCGCGCTCGCCGCGTTCGACGAGATCGTGGCCCCCGCGGCGTTACGATTCAAGCCGGACATCGTGCTCGTGAGCGCGGGGTACGACGCGCACTGGAGGGACGCGCTCGCGGGACTCAACTTTCGCACGGGGACGTATCATCGCCTGTCGACGCGGATCAAGGCGCTCGCGAACGAGCTGTGCGGCGGGAAGTGCGTGTTTCTGCTGGAGGGTGGGTACGACCTCGTCGGTCTGTCCGAGGGCGTCGTGGACTCGTTCCGGGGACTGTTGGGCGACGCGAGCGGCGAGCCGGGGGGGCGAGCGGAGGCGGTGCCGGGGTTGGGGGACGAGCCGGAGGATAAAGTGCGCGCGGTGCTACGAGAGGCCAAGGCGCTGCACCAGCTGTGATGATTTACAGAAGACGTCTTGTCTTCTTCATTCGTTCGCGATCGCGTCGCGTGCTATCGATGTACTACAGTACACAACACCTCTTCTTCTTTCCTCTCCCTCGTCGTCGTCGTCACTCGTCGTCGTCGTCGTCGCCGCCGCCGTCGCTTATGCCGAAGATGAACCGCAACCGGTCCAGCGTTCGCCGCGTTACCCGCGAGCCCGCGAGCCCGGCGTCGCCGCCCTCGTGAATCACGCTCAGCTCGTCCGCCTTCTCTTCCCCGCGATCCTCGCCGCCGCCCCCGCCGCCAAACTCGCTCTGTCGCGCGCGGTACGCGAGCAACCGTTCCTCGACCGTATCCGAGACGTAATACGTCACGCACCGCACCGGCCGCGTCTGCCCGATCCGATGCACCCGGTTCGCCGCCTGGGCCTCGTCTCCCGGCGAGAGAAACGGCTCGAGAAGGATCACGAGGTCCGCCTGCGTCAGCGTCAACCCCGCCGCCGCGGTGCCCGCGTGCAGCAAGAGCACCTTGACGTCCGGGTCGTCGCGGAACCGTTGAATGGCCGTCTCGTGGTCGCCGCCGCCGGCTGTACCGCCGCCGGCGCGCACGCCCACCGCGGCGACGCCGATGCCCTCCCATCGGAGCGCCGTCTCCGCGTGCCCGAGCGCGTCGCGAAGCTGCGAGAAGACCACCGCCTTGCCCGCCGCGCCCGGCGCGCGCAGCGCCTCCTTCAGGTCGCTCACGAGCGCGGCCATCTTCGGCGAGCGACGCATCGCGGCGCGGTGCAGGTGCGCCAGGAACCGCCCGCCGTCCATAGAGCACGCGGGGTACCGCCCGTCGCGGTAATCCGCGGGGTCCTCGCCGTCGGGGAGAGGGAGGCGGTTGTACAGCGCGGGCGTCGGCGCGGGGGTAAACCGCGTCGTCCCGGCGAGGTTAGATCGCAGCGCGGGGTTCGTGCTCCTGCCGCCCTTCTTCTTCTCGTCGCCGTCGCCGTCGCCGTCGCCGTCGCCGTCGCCGTCGCCGCCCGCGTCGTCGGCGTCGTCCTCCTTCGGCGGCGGCAGCAACCGGATCAGCTCGTCGATCGTGAACGGCTTCCGACACAGCGGGCACGGCGGCGCGCCCGACCCCGCGTTGGTCCCGTGCAACGGCGCGGCGTGATACCACGTCACCATGCACCGCGTGCACGCGAGATGCATGCACCGCGTGATGCACGGCGCCTTCGCGGGGGCGCAGCATATGCAGCACTGCGGCGAGTGCCCCGCCATGACGTCGTTCAAGAGCTCGAACCCGGACTGCTGCACCGTGGCGTGATCCAACGACGTCTCCGAGACGCCCTGCCCGCCCGCCGCGGCGAGCGCGCGCAGGTACGGAAGGAGCGTGCCCACCTCCGCCGCGAGACGGTTCGCGTGCTGCCGGTGCGCGTCGATCGCGACGCGAAGCGTCGTCGTCGCGTCGTGCGACCCCTGGTCCGTCAGCGCGACGTCCCCGAGCGCGGCGTGCATCGCGCCGCCGCGCGGCCGGCAACCGCCGGGCGCGTGCGTTTTCAACGCGCGCTCCGCGTCCTTCTTGCGCTGCTTCGCCTCCTTGAGCGCGCGCTGCAGCGGCGCGGGGGCGTCGACGATGACGCGCGTGGGTTTCCCGCTCGCGTCTCTCGCCTGCGCGGCGGCGCGCGCGACCTCGATCGCCTCCTCCGCCGCCGCGACGGGCGCCTCGAGTAGCGCCTTCAAGAGCGCGCGGCGAATGAAGCGGGGACCCAATCGCCTTCGCAAACCGCCTCCCTCGCTCTCCGTCGCGTCGTCGACGACGATCTCGTCGCACGAGTCGTACCCGTTCGAAGCGCGCGCGTTTTCGCGTTCCTCCGCGAGCGTCCGCGGAAACAGCTCGAACGCCTGGCCCGAGGTGATGAGCTCGACGGCGAGGAACCAGCGCAAGCGCGGCAGCGGCGCGCGCGCGGCGGTGATCGCGTCGTTCGCGAGGCGCTCCACGGTTTTCGCGATGTCCACGGCGAGGTCGACGCGCGCCTTCTTGTTCTCCGCGCGTTTCAGCGCTTTAAACGTCTCCGCGCGCTCGCAGCACGCGTCGTCGCGATCCTTCCTCGGCGGCCCCTCGCACGCGCACGGCGCGAAAACGCACGAGCACAAGTCGTTGAGACCGCCCGGAAACGCGTGCTTCAGCGGATGCAGCCGCGCGTACGCCGCCTTCGACGCGCGCTCCGCGACCGCCGCGTCGCTCGCGGCGGTCTCGGGAGAAACGGCCGAGGGAATACCGTTTCGACGCGGGTGCCGCTCCTCCGCCCCGCGCAAGATGCGAAACACGCCGTCGACGACGCTCGCGAGCTTATGCGCGAGGTCGGCGCCGCCCGCGTCCGCGTACTCCCTCGCGGTGCCGCGCCACTGCTGCCGCGCGGCTTCGAACGAGTGCATGTCCGCGTTGCGAAGCTGCCACGCCGTCATCGCGCCGCCGCCGCCTCCGCCTCCGCCTGATCCGCCGCCCGCCGCCCTCGCGGCGCCTTCGTTGGCGTCCTTAGGGCCATTCCATACAAGCGAATGTCGGGGTGGAGTTGAAAGGCGTCAGATGGAGTTGAAAGGCATCGAGGGCGGGGATCGAAAGCGTGGTGTGGGCGG
>MDSW01144317.1_pt1 | contig 11954 bp, 18 predicted proteins | sample 811171 | NCBI WGS metagenome assembly MDSW01 (sample SAMN05326641, study PRJNA326480) | marine metagenome | isolation source: seawater | place: Atlantic Ocean: North West | collected 2012
CCTTAACGGCATCTGCCCAACCTTCGATAGAATCAGCAATCTTGTGCCTGTATGTTCTATCAGGATTTGGTTTTGATATAAGCGGTAGCATATTCACATGGTGTCTCTGAACAGAATAGCCAACTCCTGTGCCGCCCAGCAACAGGAACATGGCTTCCGAGAATGCTATCGTAGAATCGATAGCCATGTACGCACAGTTGTATATTCTGTTCGGAGACAAGTCAATCGGCTTCCCTGCAAATTGCATGGAGCGCATGGATGGTAGCACTTTCTTGGTTAGAACGAAGTTGTCATAGACCTCATCTATCTTCTTGTCCATCCATTGAATGTGCGCGAATTTCTTCTTGTGCATTTCCTTGTTCCTTTCTACAATCTCTTTCCAAGATTCCCTCCTGAATTCAAGAGGCAAGTACTTTGCATACTTCATGTTCGTTGTTATTTCTGACAATATTTCTTGTTGTAATTCCATTCTTCTCTCTCCGAAAATTTGGTTGTCGGGCTTCTCACCCGATTGGCAACAATCCTACCCGTTGCTGGGGTTTTTTGCGTTATTCAGCAGACCTATAATGCTTAGGCAAATTATGCAGAGTTGCACTTAAGCATTGCTCAGTTAAGAACGAGTTAGGCTCAGAGCGAGCCTCCGACCATGGCCGGAATTAGGTTGACAGTATCAACCTCATCCCAACTGATGTTCGGGATTTCCTGTCTCGATACCATCTCACCCTCAACGAAAACCCAATGTGTGGGATGGTCGTTGATTTGGTCGATGACATCTGAAACAGTTACGTCATCTAGTACAGTGTGTCCTGTGTCATTCATTATTCTCAATTTCATATTATTATCTCCTATTCGTTCCACTAAGTCAGAGTCTATGAAGACTCCGGTGCGTTCTGCTGTTGCTGTAGTTGCTCCACCAACCTCTGCTGTTCTTGGAGCCTACCTGTGAGGATGTTAATCGTCTGCTCGTAGTGCTTGCATAGTTGCATGTACTGAGACAGTTGATTAGCGAGGTTCTGTGCAGTCCCTTGTAGGTTCATTGCGTTCTGTTGCAATTGAGCCAAGGCTTCCTGCGCCTCCTCCTCATCTTTCTTCGTTGTTGCTTTCTTCGTTGTTTTCTTATCACTCATTTTGTTCACCTTTCAGTTTGTCTATTATTATGGATACTTGCCTACTCGTCATCTCTGATGTGTCTTCTCCGTACCCTAACGCTACAACATACGCCAGTTGTTTATCACTCGCTGGCCTATCGTTGCGATTTATTATCTTATTTAGTTGTTCAGCCTGTCTTTCAGTAGGCTCATGGTTTTGCAGGATTCTGTTTCTCATGTCGGTTAAGAATCTCCTTTCCCAATCGTTGATTCCATCAGTCTCATCGAATGCTCTCCAACCGTAGTAATCACAGGATACCTCAAACCTCTCTTGCTCCTTCTGCTTCCTTGCGGATTCAGCAATGGCAAGTTGCTCAAGTCTCTTCTCCCTACGTGCGAGAACTTCCTCCTTGTGGTTGTTCAACTCCTCAATCCTCAGTGCGACCTTCTCATCCATCTGAGATACCTTCTCCTTATGTTGCTCGATGAAGGCCCAAAACATAGTCAAGTCCTTCCAAAGTTTGTCATTTGGATATCCCCTTGTGTGTCTCTGTGCCTTTGGATTGTCAGGATGATTCCATCTCCATACGATAGATGACATCTCGTAGTCCGGGTCACCGAACTTACCACTCGATACCTTGCGAATGGCAGTGATGTCCTCGTAGTACTGCAACACAGGGTTGTAGATTCTCTTGCCAGTCTGCCTGACATTCAACCTCAAGTCGAGTTCCTTGATGTCATCGAACATCTCAGTGAAGTCATCACCATGAGTATTCCACCAAGCAGTCTTGATGAGAGCATCAACTCTCACTGTCACCCACTCATCAATCATGGAGTCAGTAATCTCACCATCTTTCAGACCAGTCTCCTCACGAATCGCTCGCATGATTAGATACGAGTTGATGTGGTCAGAGCCAACTGCCATCCTTGTGTTTGTCTCCGTGTTGTGTATCTCATAATGATACACGATATGGTGACCACACAAGCAATAGCCTTCGTTGGTAACCCAACTAGGCTGAGGAGTTCTTAGTCCTCTCCACCATACCTCACCAGTGGCAATCCACTCATGCTTGGCATCATCGTAGTTGTCTGCCTTCGACAGTGCAACCATGTTCTCCTTCAGTTTCCTGTCCCAGCGACCATCACCTAGTTCTCTCTTGTACTTCACATCCTGCATCTAATCCATCCTCTCGTATGCGCGTTGCTCCTGTAGGTGTGCTGTGAGCAACTCGTCTATCTTCTCATACAAAGCCTCTGCACAACCACCTATGGTCTTGCGATGTAACGCAAGCCATATCTTGTGGTCGGCATTCAACACAACCTTCGGGCTGTCGTTGTCATTCATCGTTATCACGATAGGTGGCATCTCTTCATCGTTAACCAACCTAAATTCTACATTTGTTTCATTTCTCATTTTCATTCCTCCTCATTTAATACAACATTGTAGTAATAATCTCTAATCATATCACCAATGTCTTCTCTTCCTTGCATGTCGAATGTCTCTGCAAGTCCTATTCTACCACGGCTTCTTTCTGATGTAACGTATGTTCCGTTCCATTGTGGTATATCGCCGTGAACTCCCTTTACAGGATATGCTCCTTCAAAGAGAATAACATACACAGGGGTAAACCCATTGCGAACAATGGCCTTCCTACAAAGCCTATCTCTGTCCTGTCTGTATCCAAGAACTGTTCTATCCTTACCTCGATAACTCTCTGGAACCTTCCTGCTGTAGTTAATACCATCATTCAGAAAGACTACCTCATCATCGAAGAGATAGTGGTACGCGCCTTGGGCCTCCACAATCAATTTGAGTAGTAGGCTTATGCCGTCTATCTTCATTGGAGCCTGAGTATCCCAATATTTTGCAATGTCCCCATCCTCTGTTGGTATGTACTCAGCATTACTAAAATACCAATCGAAGCCCGCACGTGTCATTACCTTCAGAAGAATCTGATTCATCTTCTTCTCGGCCTTTGTAGCCTCTGTTGTCCATAGCACCATGTCGAACTTATAGTCCGGATATAGCAATCTAATCACTTTCTCCGGTGATGGAGTAACCCCTCTAGGTTGACCTAATTTCCCCATGAACTTGTAAAGTCCAACCACTTGACTCATATCACGAACCGGGATGTTAACGAATTGTAACAATTCATTGACTGGTGTGTTATATGGGAAGTTCTCCTTGTCCTCTATCTCTATACCGAAGTAAGGCACGAAATAGTTCCAGAACCAATTGTAGCAATCTGCCTTTGTTATCTCATCAGCATCATATCCCTGTCTATGTGATACATTGGAATGAACCTTGAAATCCATCTTATTGAACATGAATTTACCGAAAGTTCCATTCTCCTTTCTACTGTAGTGCCTTTGAAACATGGAAACAAAAGTCCACACGCTTTTGGTAAAGACAGGTTCCTCTGCCATTTGCCCACGCTTGTAGTTAAACAAGTCGTTTGCTGGAAACCAAGGTGAATCCGTCTGCTTCCTAGTTTGGTACGTACTGAGTTCCGAGAGAGAAATATAATCCTGATATGTGATACCGTCAGGATACCACTCTGCAATCATCTTATCGAAAAGACCAGCGAGGAAGGTATGATTCAACCTACCATCGCGCTTCCAAAGATATTCATCGATAATCTGCCATTGATACAGAGATGCCCTAGTCTTACCGCTTATTGCCCAAACAGGTACGTCTTTCCACTCGTTGGGAAACATCGTCTTGAAAACAGCATACAAATACCAAAGATTTGTCGAACTAAAATTCTGCATTTTATTATCAACATGGAACACTTCACCGTAGTTCTTTTTGACTCTAGATACCTTCTTGGTTTTCTCACGGTTTTCATACTTGAAGTAGTCTTCTTGAACCGACCAAAAATACAACATCGCGTCTTTGTACGCCTGTTGCTCTGGTGTTTGGACTACCCTGTTAATTCCTGCCATGTTTTTAATCATAGAGACTTCAACCAAGTCCCATGGGGAAAAGGTAGACTCATTGTCTGCTTCCTCAAATCCTAGTGCCTCTCTTAATGCACGGAACTTAGCAACTGCTGTCGCTCGGTCAAAGAATGGTTTTTTGGCCTTGTTTTTCATTGCATTGTATTTAGCAGTACACTCAACCTGCTTCTCACCTAAACAAACTCTAGCATAGGTTTTCCAATTATACCATGTCGATTTATTTCTTGGTATCTTCAACCAATCTACAAGTAAAATAGGTTCGTGGCAATATCCGCAGTATTTGACTTGATTTTCTGCTTCTTCCTTCCAATCGCTCATTCATCCACCTCATCCATCCAACTGAATCCTCTCCTGTAACGGAGAACGACCAGTTCATCCAGCGCATCTAGAAGATACCTCTTCAAGTCCTCACGACTGAATTTGTTCAACTGCTTCTTGTTGAGGAACACAGGTGCGTTACGCATCGTGCTTCCTACCAACACTATTCCCTCTTCTTTCCATAGTTTCTCTTCTTCATTCATATTCTCATTCCTTGTTTATCTGACAATCCATGTTGTCCTTGCCGTTCCACACGTAATCGGCCTTGTCGTCACTTCTCAGGTACGCATTGTACGCTGTGTTCATTCGCAGTCTCGTTGAGTCCACTACTGACTGAGCGTAGTCCTCTGCGGAAGTGAAGAACCCACCACCGCTTCTCTTGTTCCTGACAAGCAACTGTTGCATCTGCGGGGAGTTGTCCCACGCTTCCATCAGTGCCTTCTTCAACAACTCCAACTGTCCATCCCTGAACGATTGAATCTCATCAGGCATCGCACTCTTCTTCCCTGTCGTAAAGGGCTTGTCAGCGATATCCGAGAAGCAAGTCCTGATTGCACTGTAAAGCGCGACTCTCTTCGCGGGTTTGTTGTCACCTGCTGAGACTAGGTTGGGAACCGATATCAGTTCGATATGCTCTGACTCCCAATCCTGATGGTTGTTGAACCACAGTTCTATTTTCGTTTTTATTGCATTCCATCTTTCATCTGTCATTTCTGCCATTCTTATTCCTCCTTGTTATATCTTGGTAGTTGCTTTGTGATGAATTCCCAAGAGTGTTCCAACTCTATGTTATCCACTACAACTTCCTCGACTGTCTTACCCCCACTAATTGTTTCTTTAATCTCAATATTCCATAATGTGATTAGTGACCACACATAAGCGGGTATCATCAACTGCATTGCCATCTTGTCACCAAACAATTCCTGAATGATGTACCATGTCGCAACCATTGATGTCAGTAATGTGGATGTTATTCCACTTGCTATTGTCTTAACTATTGCTTTATTCATTTTATTCACCTTTTATCTCTCTAGATTTCATTTGTTCTATTTTCCAGTGTAACGGGTAGTTCTTGGAAACATAGGTGAGGTCACTGGTGACCCCATGGAGCAGGGGAAACGGGTTCGTGCTACAGAAGAGAGAAAGAAATTGAACACTATTCCAATGATTAGAAACCTTTCCCGTTTTTACTTGGCAAACCCTGCTCTTGCGAGTCTTACGCTGTGAACCAACTTGGCTTCTTGGTCTTCCAAGATGCGAAGTGATTCTTGTCGTGCATATAGTACGCACGATACTTATCGACAACTGACATATCGTCAAAGCCGTCGAGTTGTCTACAGTTCATGTGGTCGGATATCGCAACCGCGAAGGGTGTCAATCCGATGTCTGGTAGTTCGGACTCCAAGGTAATCCATGTGGCATCATACTCCTTGAGACACCACTCTACCTTGTGTCGCTTACCATACCTGCGAGTGTACTCCTTGCAAAGGGCAAGGGTATGCTCTCGCAACCAATTGAAGTTCTGTCTTGATTGTCTTGCCCAAATGGTGCAAGGGTGATTCAGCATCACCGGAGCAAATGGAGTCTGGTAGTCATGTAGATTCGCTATGGTACACATCATCTGCATACTCTCAGTCGGCATCTTGACTACGTGTTTATCCACCATCATCTCTGCACTCTCTGTTGGGCATTCGCTTAATACAAATATATTCATTTTCATTCACCTATTGTTTTGTTGTGGGGAAGGACAGGGGAACCACCCCCTAGTTGCTTGGAACTGATGGCTAAAACCAAAGATACGTCAAACAGAAAACTGTCCTTTTTATTCGCAACAAACCCCGTTTCTCTACCATCAGATGTGAAATGTAAACATTCCGCTCTGACAGTTGGAGTCTAATTGTTACAGAGAAGTATTCGTTCTATGCCGATGTCATTCGGGAGGGGGAAATAGTGGTTTTTCCTGCGATACCGCAGTATCGACTTACTCGACTGGAAGTCTTAGAAAACTGGTTCCACATCTCAATATCCAAACGTGATTTACTTGCCTACACGTATTACTGCTATAACATACCAACATGTGATGGTTGATTCTTTACGTCTTACTCGGTGATATCAAGTCGATGCATCCCTGTTGTAATGTTTCCCTTATACGCGGGAAATCAACCTCTAATTAGCAAACCCTGTCTCTTTCTACTTTTTACTTTTGCAAACTCTGTTTTATTCCAAGGAGATTACCAGTCCCCTTGGTTTCACTTCAAGCATCCTTTTGGGACACTAGGAGTAATATGAGATATCCTATCAAATCCTTGATAACATCCTCATCACTTTCCATTGAATCATTGCCTAGCATTAGGCGATTCAACTTGTCGTCAATTCTGACCTTGATTTGTTCATCTGTAGATGCCTTGGAGAATATGCGGTTCGGACTCAATGCCGAATCCCCATACTGCTCGTTCTTTGCCAAGAGCATCACTCTTATTTCTTCCATTACTTCTTCTATTCTTGTCTGACTTGTTCCTGTCATTTTCTTCACTTCCTTCCATTTCATATCCTTCGGTGCTGGTTGCATGTGTTGCATACCATTGAAGGGCTGGGTTGTCACCTCTGCCTTCGGTCCTAGAGTTGGCTTATACTCCTCCTTGAAATTTTCAATCATCTCTTCTATTTCACTTTCACTTTCACTTTCAGTTTTCTTCTTCCATGCCATGTTTCTCACACCTTTCTCATCAAATGATAAATATTATTCTATCGCTTTTTGCCTCTTAGTCCCTCGATTCCCAATCAACGTTTCTCATTTCTCACGTTTATCATGCCCCCTCTGCGAGAGAGAGAGAGAGAGAGAGAGAGAGAGATAAGATGATAATAATGATAAATGATAATAATACTAGAATACTATCAATTCTCTTAGGGCTACCCCCGAAAAGAAGTTTCTCATTCCAATGATAAACATTGAGAAACGTGAGAAGACAATTCATATTACATATTCTATACTATTATATCATTTCATATTACATATATTATATTGTATTAATATGCATACCAGCATAGAGAGGGAGAGAAAAGTCTCCCTATACTGGTAGCGATATTTTTTAACTAAAGAGTAGAGTTGGTTAAGTATACATTAGGAATAACTCGCAGAAAGAAGCGAGTCAGGATTCTCAGTAGGGGTTTGTCTAAAACTCTTTTAAATGCGCCCTACGCCCTAACGTACCTTTTTCCAAGTTTATTTCTGAGATTAAAAGTTGATACCATATGGTGGGAGACTTTGGCATTCACCCTGATGTGTGTCGGGAAGACAACATCACCGACTTAGTTAGCCTCCTGAAAAGCCACTAGGCTGTCGGCAGAGCCATCCCAGCCAGCCTTGCTTGCTGAGATTGCGTGTCTGCGCATGACTCCAATCAAGAAGTCTGCCCATGCATCACCATCAGGGAAGTGCGATATCTTGCTCCTCCCGTTTGGTAGAACGAGTCCCTGAATAGCAGGGTGAGAATCGAAGACGCTTGAAATCGCCCTGATTGCCTCGCTTGCCTGTGTGAAGGTAGTCAATGCCTCACCGTTTAGAGCGGATACCCTGCCCACTGGTGCGCCATCGAAGTCCTCTAGCATGGTCTTGATTGCTGAGGTTACCTTCGTCTGTGTCGTTACGTTGTTGTCTCCCTTACCGATGAGTACCCCAACGGTGGAAGCAGTCATCTCATCGACTGAACCACCCTTTAGGAAACTGTTCACGGTGTCCTTAAATTCATTCCAATTTTCCATTTGTGCCATATTTCTTTCTCTCCTTAGTTAGTTTGTGTCTTTCCCGACATCCAAGAGCCTGAACTAAGTCTTATGAGGTAGCACTTACAAAGTTGTACTACCATATGGTAAGACACTTTGTCGGCTTACCCTCATAAGGCTGAAAAAATCTGTTGGGCATGAGAACAGAGATTGAATACGAGACCTACATCAGAGCGGGTGGAGAAATCGAGAAGAAAACGATTGTCTATTTCGACAGTGAACAAGAACTGATTGCATATTGGGAAAGCCTCGGTGAATATGCCGAAAAGGTCTATGGAAGCATGAGGAGAAAGTCGTTGACTGTTAAGACCGAGTGGGTCACTTTAGACCAATACAAGAAAGACATGCTCGATTGGACTGAAGAGGAACAAAGAGAATACGAAGAGGAGAAATTTCCTTTAGAAGACGGAGATGAAGAAGAATGATAACAGAAGCAAAAGAAATGATAAAGCCATACAAGTACGAACTGGAAGTTGGACATTCCAAGTCTGGTTCAGACCATGTGATTATCATCAAGAGCCTGAGAGTTCGTGGTGATGACCTAGCGGAATCACTCGCAGAGTTGAAAGCCGCTCTAGTCGCATTCAGGGAGATGAACCTTTAATGCCTCTAATAGTTGGAATTGAGAACGGGCCTGACAAGGGCTTCACTAGTCGGGAGATTTCACTAGTCAATGGCTTCGGCTTTGGTATACTAGCATCACAAGCGGGTGTTGGTCACATAAGGTATACAAACGGAATGAAAATGACCCCTGCTGAGTTCAGACGAAGAATGCTCATGGTCAACCTAGCCAATGAGATATACGACATGGGAGATTTCTATGACGTTATGACTCTTGAGTTCTGTGAGAGATTGAGAGATGCCGATTGGTCTTGCAATGTCCCTACTTGGGACAAGAGGAAGTTCAACACCGAGTTCAAGAACTGGTTGGTTCGATTGGAGGAGACAAAGATGAGAGACTTTGAGAGGAAACACGCAAAGAGTCGTGAGGAGGAGTAAAATCCTTCCACTTCTCAAGGTGGTCCCCCAAAGTGTTCCCACCATATGGTAGTGCAACTTTGTAGACGCTACCTTAAGAGATAGTACCTAACTGTCTAGTATGGTGACAAGAAGAAAGAGCAAGCCAGTGTATGAGAAATACGGTATGAGGTACGACACCGAAATGACCCTTATCTGTGGATGTTGTAAAAACAAGATACAGGTAAGAGGTCAGGAACTAAGAACGAGCATATCAACCCGTTGGGGTGATGCGACGGAAGGCTGGGAGATTAAGTCACTAGGTATCCTTGGGGCTGACCCTCACGGAACGGGCTATAGAGGAATCCTAGAGACTGATTACCTAGCAGAAGAACAAAGAAAGAAAGATGTAGGAGACATGTTCTCTGAACCATTTTACCTTGAACTACCATCAGATGCATAGGACAAAGGAGGCAAAAAACAATGAATAGAGAACTGGAAAGAGAAGTATACACGTGGCTTAGGGCCGAGATGAGAAGGTGCATAACCGTCAACGAGGGGATATTGGCGAAGGGTGACCCCAACGACGAGGAACTAGAAGATGCCTACGGAATAAAAACCGGAATAGAATATGTCTTCTGGTTAATGGATGTGGGACTGTACCAACCCGGCACAGAGGGAAGAGCAGACGGACCATTACACAATATGACTCTTGAGGAGACCGGGCAAGAATGGCCGACCAAGATAAAGGATGGCAAGTTTTTGAATGACAATGACGAAGAGATAGGATGGAGAGCCATACCTCTTCCAACATCCAAGCAGGAGGAAAAATAATGACGACATACAAAATAATAAGATTCAGGTTTGAAGGAAATGACAGAGTTATCAAGAGAGGACTTACCCTTGAAGAGGCTCAAGAACATTGCAGAGACCCGGAGACATCCGGGAGTACTTGTTCAGACATGAGAAAGCGTGGTCAGTGGTTTGACGGCTACGCCGAAGAGTGAACTCAAGCCCCGGTGATAGGTGATTCGCCGCCCCCCATCCTGTAACAATGGGATTCAAGGAGGGGCGCACTGAATATCATTCGGGGCTTGGTTCCAATAGGGGTTTTGCAAAGCACAACCATATGGTAAGCAAACTTTGTATGCGCACCTCATAAGACAATTATACATGCCCTTATTGCTAGTTGACGGACTAGTACGGTAGTGACGGAAAGCCCCTCCTCCGGGGCAACGTGCAATATTCCCTGTCGTGGGGCAATCACACCTAGAGATAGGAGTCGTTGTAAAGGACACTAACGAGTCTAATATTGGCGGTTTCGGTAATTCTGCAATTATGTAGGAGGACAGGAAACTTCCGGGTACACATAAGTCCCGGCTACCACCAATCACATTCCACACGGAACTGATGGATGCTAAGACACTAGAGGTGCGCTTGGTCGAAGGTTGAGGTCTTGAGTGAACTCCCTTCCCAACACCTCCGAGATGATGTCCTCTACTCCTGACGTTCCCTTTACACTCCTTTAATTCCGAATGTCGGCCTTCTGAAACTCGACAGAGAGAAGTTGGCTGTTGATACCCATGGAGAGGGTTAGAGACAAAGAGGCGAAAGTGGTGTCCTTTCGCTTAGGCATTAGATAAGGTAAGTCGATGTACATAGAGTAGTAGTTTGAGTTTGCGCAAACTCCCGCTACGAAGTATGAGAAGACCCCTTATCAAGACATCACACACATTCCTATAGGAACTGAAGGAAACAAGAAGCCAACCGGGGTAAGGCCCGACAAGATTGCTTACTCGCAATGCGATAACTGTGGGGTAAGTCGTGGAGAATACTAGTTGAACACTCCACGCCGTAATGCCAGTCCCTCCAACGACGAAACATGAAATTGCTTCCACTGTTTCCAGACGTTCCTAAGAAATACAAGGTAGTTAGCCAAAGTCCTACTACCATATGGTAAGTAAACTTTGTAAACGCACCCTATAAGATGTTGAGAATACCCCTAGTTGATGTATTACGATATGGAATGCGAATGTTGTGGTGAGCCTTTGGAGATAACCGGGGCTTATCTTGGCCTAATTCAGGATGCCTACTGTGAGGAGTGTGGTTTTGAGGGTGAGAACTGCGGTCTTGACTGTGCTTGTGAAGACCTTGAGAGTTACGAGAAGCAGTATGAGAAGGAGGGGAACTGATGTTTCAGAGGAGACATTTCAACTGGCTAGTTAGCCTGATGGCAGAACTTAACCTCGATGAGGTTCAAGAAGAATGGATGATAGTCAGACTATCAGAGACAAACCCGAACTTCAAGCGTGACAGGTTCAAATCAGCATTGCAAGCAGAAAAAGACAGATACGAGGGCATATAAAATGAATAAAGATGAATTGAATGTAATTGTGATATGCTTCGCTCTGCATCTGATTGCAATGATGACGATGACGGCTTTAATGGCCTGATTCAACAGGGTTGAAACAAAGTTCACAACCATATGGCTTTGCTTTTCAAATTTTTTTTTCTATTTGTTTTCTGTTATGCATTTTGAATGGTGAATTTAATCAAGAATGAATAAAATCCTTGAAAAAAAGCCTTTGATACAAATAGAAACATACAAATTTTTACTTACAAGTAAAAAACTACAGAGAAAAAGAATCAAGCAGTTAAACAAGAAGAAATTAAAAACAACACAATGCTTATTCTGGAAATAGAATAAACAAAAAAAATAAAATCGCGCAAGTGCCAAAAAAATTCCGTGACAATTTCTGAAAAACAATGGTATAATGATTTTATCCAGTATGCAAAAGGTAGAAGTTCGTTCGATTAATAGGTGTCATCGTAGTCCGAACGGTGAAC
>MDSW01222412.1_pt1 | contig 11954 bp, 14 predicted proteins | sample 811171 | NCBI WGS metagenome assembly MDSW01 (sample SAMN05326641, study PRJNA326480) | marine metagenome | isolation source: seawater | place: Atlantic Ocean: North West | collected 2012
CAGCTAAACTCTCTCCTCCTTTTCCAAGATGGAGTTCATTTGATCTAAGAGTGATTGTTCCGCCTCCTAATTGCCTAATTGCTAAATAAAAACTAAGTCTAGTTCTTAAGCTAGGCTTTTCAAACATTTGTATTAAAATTTTTCCCTTCAATGGAGCTCCTTTGTCTACATCGAGTGTATTAAAATTTTTTCTCTTTGATTTTCGCCTCTTAGCATCGTTTAATATTTTTTTGAGATCATCTGTTTTGATATCTTTTAAGTTAATAAAGTGCTTCATAATTACTTATAATTTTTACAAACTTTTTTAATAATTTTGATTGAGATATCAATCTCAGATTTTTTTACGTTCAATGGCGGCAATATTCGAACTACATTTTCTGCAGCTCTGATTGTTAAAAGTTTATTCTGCTCAAGTAGCTTTATGAACTTATTTTGACTATTATGAAGTTGTAGACCAATTAATAGTCCAAGTCCTCGAACTTCTTTGATTATCTCAGGATATTCTTTTTTTATTTTATTTAATTCTTTTAAATAATAATTTGAAATATTTTTAACATTATCTAAAAAATTTTTGTTCATTATTTTATCTAATACAGCATTGCCAATTTTCATTGCTAAAGGATTCCCTCCAAATGTCGATCCATGTGTTCCTGGTGTCATCCCTGAGGCAACCTTTTTGGTCATCAGCACTGCTCCAATAGGAAATCCACCTCCAATACCTTTAGCTATAGGAACTATATCAGGCTTAATTCCAGAGTATTCAAAAGCAAAAAATTTTCCCGATCTGCCTACGCCACATTGAACTTCGTCACAAATAAGTAATATTTTTTTTTGATCACAGATTCTTCTTAGGCCTTTTAAACACCATTTTGGGATAACCTTAATTCCACCCTCTCCCAATACAGGCTCAATCATAATAGCAGCGGTTTTTTTTGTAATAGATTTTTTTAGGGATTGATGATCACCATATATAAAATGATCGAAACCTGGAACTTTTGGTCCGAAACCCTCTATCATTTTTTTTGATCCACTTGCATGAATTGCAGCAAGTGTTCTTCCATGAAAGGAATTTTTTACACAAAGTATTCTATTTTTATATGGTTTTTTTTTTTGAATAGAAATATTTTCTAGCAACTTTAATAGCAGCCTCGGTTGCTTCTGCTCCTGAATTTTGAAAGATGACTGAATCTGCAAAAGTTTTTTTGGTAAGTCTTTTTGCAAGCTTTTCTCCTTCAGGTATTTGAAAAGCATTCGAGACATGCCAAACTCTCTTTGACTGATAAGATAAAGCTTTATTTAAGTGAGAATTTGAGTGACCCAAAGAATTTACGGCTATCCCTTGTACAAAATCTAAATATCTTTTACCTTTTGATGAATATAAAAAACTTCCTTTTCCTCTTTTAAAAGATATTTTTCTACGATTATAATTATTTGCCAAGTAAGACATGTTAAGTTTTTATTTTATAGCCATTTTTATAAAGAATATATGCAATAAACCAACCAATTAAAGACAGTATAGGTAAATAAATAATTCCAAAGGAAATATCTCCATCTGATGCTCCTAAGAATCCGTATCTAAAAATATTTATTATATGAAAGAATGGATTGAAGTAGCTTATCGTTTGAAAAATAGACGGTAATTTGTCTATTGTATAAAATACACCTGACAAAAAGGCTAGAGGCGTTATTATAAAATTTGTAATTGTTGCAGTATGATCAAATTTTGTTGCCCACAGTCCAGTTATAAAACCTAAACTCCCAATAAAGAATGATCCAAAAAATGCTGAAAAAAAAATATACACTAAATTGTTAATTTTTAAATCTACAATTAAAAAGAAAACTACTGCTGATACTATTCCTATAACTATGCTTCTAGTAACTGCAGCCAAAATAATAGAAAATGATACCTCTAACGAAGAAAGGGGCGCATAAAGAATATCAACTATATTTCCCTGCATTTTTGATATCATCAAAGAACTAGTTGAATGTGAAAAACTCTGTAGCATCATTGATTGAATAATTAATCCAGGTGCCAAAAAAACTATAAAAGAATGACCTAATACGTCTCCTCTTTCATTTCCGAGCGCAAGACTTAAAACGGACAAAAAAAGCAAACTAGAGACAAGTGGCGAGAGAAGAGTTTGAGCCCAAACCACAAAAAATCTGCTGCATTCACGCGAGTAAAGTGAAAAAAATCCTACATAGTTAATAAATCCAAATTTATTAACTTCTAAAGTATATTTTTTTTGTATTTCAACCATAGATTATTATTTTTATATCTTTTTTTTTTTTGTTGAAAAAACAAAATTAAATCTTGTTTTTCAGATTTATATGTGTGTTTATATAGTATTAATATTATTTTAAAACACAATATGTAGTGTTTATGTGGACTGAAGAAAAGGTAAGAATTTTAAAAGAATTGTGGGGTAAAGGAAAAACTGCGAGTCAAATAGCGGAAATTATTGGAGGGATAAGCCGAAATGCTGTGATAGGTAAAGCTCATAGGCTAAATCTTTCAGCAAAATTGAAGAGTAAAAGTTTTAAAGAAAATAATCCTAAACAAAATCTAAATTTTAGCAATCAAGAGAGTAAAGGTTTTAGTAAGAGAAGATTAACAAGATCTAAATTTAGATCTTTGTTAATCGAAAAAGATTTTGAACCAGAAAGTCCTAAACAACTCGAAGAATTAGATGAAAATTCATGCAAATGGCCAATTGGTCATCCAAATGAAAGTTCTTTTTATTTTTGCGGTAGAAAATCATTAAAAGATTTTTCTTATTGTAAACTGCATTTGCTATATGCTTTTCAACCAAAAGGCAAAAAAGAAGATTTGGTAGACAAAGATGACGAGGTACCAAAATTTATAGAAAAAAAGATAAAATCAGCCTAACTTTTCAAAATTTTATCCTTTGCAATTTGAAATTCTTTTTTTGTTATTGCTCCAGATCTATACAGTTTATCTAATTTTATTAAATCTTTACTAATGTTTTTTTTTATGTTTTTCGTTATTTTGTATGAATTATTTCTCTTTTTAGCTTCTATTCCTGTTCCTACCGCTTTAAAACCAATAAAAGTGACAAAAACTAATATACAAAATATCAATATATAAATTATTAATATCATTTTTTAATTTTCTAATTTTTCAGAATTTGAAAATTGCCCTCCTTCTGTCCAATTAAATGCGTACTTCATGACTGTTTCTTCAAATCTTAACTTACTTGGAAATCCAATATCAAAATTAGTAATTCCTTTCTTTGTCTTGATGTTATCGTATTTTAATAAATTTATTTGATCCAAAGTAATTAAAGGCTCAGGCAAAATTTTCATAGCTAATGCTGATAGCTTTGCGAGGAATAATGGCATTGGTAAAAGCAAACGGTTTTTTTTTATACATTTCATTAATATTTGTAAAATTTCTTTAAAGGTTAATATTTCAGGACCTATTGCCTCTATATTTTTTGAATATAATTCATTTGAAATAATATTTGAAATTAACTCAGCCAATTCTGAAGCATGAATGGGTGTGAATTTTGTTTTTCCATTATAATATAAAGGGAATATAGGTAACACACTTAATAAACTCATAAACTTTGTTGTTAAGTTATCATCAACACTATAAACTAATGAAGGGCGAATAATTGTTGAATCAGGTAAATTTTCTCTGATAAACTTTTCACCATTTACTTTACTGACGGCGTATTTAGAATCATTTGCATTTTCTAGACCTAAAGCTGAAATATGAATTAGTTTAGTTTTTTTTAATTTACAAATTTCTGATAGTTTTTTTGGGAAAATTGAATGTATATTTTTAAAAGTATTAACTTTGCCTTTCTCGTGCAAAATTCCAATAAGGTTAAGACAGACATCTGTATTTGAGATTAATTCTTTTAGTCTTTCTTCATCAAAAATATTTGTCTCGATTATATCCAGATAACCAATTGGAGCTTGGGTTTTTAATAGATATCCTTTTTTATGTAAATTTCTAGTTACAGCGGTTACTCTATAATTATTTTTAACAAATCTACGTATACAATAACGTCCAATTTGACCACTAGCTCCAAAAATTAGTATTTTTTTTGTTATCATTATCAAAGAATAGACAATATTGTTTTGTATTTATATATATTATTATAAATGAATAACATTAAAGTTTTTGAAAACGACCTACCAGATATTGATTTATCAAGTGAAAAAGCAATAAGTTTGGATTGTGAGGCATTAGGTCTTGTTTTGGGAAGAGATCCACTCACTCTAGTTCAATTAGGACTTCAGTCTAAACAATTTTTTATAATAAAATTGAACAGAGAAAACTATTATGCTCCAAATTTAGTAAAAACTTTAAAAAATGCAAGTTCGCAATTTATTATGCATTATGCTAGACAAGATTTACTTTGGTTAAAATATCATTTAAACGTAAATCCCAAAAATATATTCTGTACAAAAGTTGCCTCAAAGATAGCTAGAACTGCAAGTTCATCTCACGGGTATAAAGATCTTGTTAAAGAAATTTGTGGTAAAGACATCTCTAAAAAAGAGCAACAAAGTGATTGGGGTAACCCTAATTTATCTGAGAAACAAATTAATTATGCCGCACAGGACACTGAACATTTATTTGAAATTAGAAAAAAGCTTTTTGAAATGCTAGTGAGAGAAAACAGAAAAGATTTATTTGAAAAGTGCATGAAAGTTATCCCAATTTTGGTAGATATGGAAGTATCAGGATTTAAATTAAATGTTTTTGAACATTAAAATTCTTTATGAAAATTAATACTTATAAAAAAATAGCCCACCAGGTTATTGATTTAGAAATACAAGCTTTAAAAAAATTAAGAAAATCTATAAATAGATCATTTGATCAAGCAGTAAATGCGATAGTGAAATGTCAATCAAAAATCATTTTTTGTGGAGTTGGAAAAAGTTATTTAATAGCGTCAAAAATTGCAGCTACACTTTCTTCGGTTGGTTGTCCATCATTTTCAATTTCAGCAAATGATTGTTCGCATGGTAATCTTGGAAGCATTTCGAAAAAAGACCTACTTATTTTAATAAGCAATTCTGGAGAGACTCAAGAACTTAAACCAGTTATAAAATATGCAAATAGAAACAGAATTACTTTAATCGGAATTGTGTCGAAAAAAAATTCGCTGCTTTATAGAGCATCAGATATCAAATTGAATATACCTGAAGTAAAAGAAGCTGGATTAGGGATAGTTCCAACAAGTAGCACAAGTGAACAGTTGGCAATCGGTGATTGTCTTGCTGTAGCAGCGTTAAATAAAAAAAGATTCAAAAAACATAATTTTAAAGAGTTTCATCCTAGTGGGAGCTTAGGCACCAAGCTTAAAACAGTTGAAGACTTGATGTTATCAGGATCAAAAATACCTTTTATAAATGAAAATTCAAATATGAAAAAAGCTCTTAAACTTATAACTGAAAAAAAACTTGGTTTCTTGATCGCTATAGATAAAAAAAAATATACAACAGGCATTATAACAGATGGCCAAATCAGAAGAGAATCTGAAAAAAATAACTCTTTAGTTCAACTTCAAGTAAAAAAATTAATGACAAAAAATCCAATCAGCGTAGATAAAGATATGTTAGCCGCAAAAAGTCTTGGGATAATGTCTGAAAAGAAAATAACAAGTTTATGTGTACATAAAAAGAATAGACCTAAAAAAACAATTGGTGTTCTACATATACACAATATATTAGACGAAAATATATCTTAATGAATAAATCTTTAGTCATTCAAGCAGGGCTTATAACACTAATATTAATAATTGGATATTTCACCTACTCATATTTGAACACAAGTAGCATTGAAGATTTGACAATAGAATCACAAACAAACCAAATACAATCATCATATGAGAATAATGCATTAACTAAAGATCAATCAAATACAATTTTAGACTTGTCTTACAGATCAAGCGACGAGAAAGGTAATATATATGAAATTGACTCAATTTCAGGAACTATTGACTCAAGAAATAAAAATGTTCTTTTTTTAAAAACTGTAACAGCAAAAATCTCGATCTTTAATTATGGCACTTTTTTAATTAAATCTAATAATGCAAGATATGATAAATTAACATTAGATACCCATTTTTTTGGGGCAGTAAATTTACTTTATTTAGATCACATGATTAAAAGTGAGGATCTTTTTTTAAAATACATTGATAAGGAGATAAAAATAACAAATAATGTAATTTATAACAGTAATAATAGTTTGTTGAGAGCGGATGAGATACAATTAGATTTAATTGGTAAAAAATCTAAAATTTTTATGAAAGAAAAAAATAAAAAAGTAAAAATAACATTAAAAAATTAAATGGCTATAATTAAAAAATTCCGAATTAAATCTTTCAAAAACATTGAACCACTTTTGGAAGTTAAAAATATCTCTATTTCTTTTGAGACAAGAAAAATTTTAGACAATATATCCTTTAGAATAAATCCAGGAGAAATATTAGGTTTATTGGGACCTAATGGAGCTGGAAAGTCAACAATTTTTAATCTTATTACTGGATTATTAAAACCCGACTATGGTCGTATATTTTTTGGAAATAAAGACGCTACGAATTATCCAATTTATACAAGAACGAGAGAATTTAAAATTGGATATGTTCCGCAATATGGTGGTTTTTTTGGAGATCTTACAACCTATCAAAATTTGAAAGCTGTTGCAGAAATATTAATTAAAGATCAAAGAGATCAAAATTCAAGAATAGAATATCTTATATCTAAATTTGAGTTAGATTACTTAAGAAATATTAAGGCATCAGTTTTATCAGGAGGGCAAAAAAAAAAATTAGTTATAGCACTATCTCTACTCGGTGATCCAAAAATTCTATTACTTGATGAATGTTTTGCAGCGTTAGATGTTTTAACAATTCAAATGTTGCAAAAAATAATAGTGAATTTACAAACTGAAGAAAGAATTGGAATAATTATATGTGACCATCAAGCAAGAGACTTATTATCCTGTGTGGATGTTGCAATGATTTTATCAAATTGTAAAATAATTGCGCAAGGAACTCCTAAAGAGCTTATAAATAATCCAGTCGCTCAAAATGCTTATTTTGGTAAATCTTTTAAAATAAATTAAATTTATGAGTTCAAAATTTTTGTTAGTAAAAGAAAAAGTAAAAAAATTTAATAAATTTTTAGAAGTTGATGGTGATAAAAGTATTTCAATAAGATGGTTATTGCTTGCATCTCAGTCAATAGGAATTTCAAAAGCTAAAAATTTATTAAGATCAGATGATGTATTAAGTGCGATTAAATGTTTAAAAAAATTAGGTATTAAAATTACACTTTCAAATAACCAATGCGTAATACTTGGAAGAGGCATCAATGGTTTTAAGTATAAAAAAAACATTGTTTTAAATGCTGGAAATTCAGGAACAGTAGGAAGATTAATATTATCTCTTTTAATAAAGTCACCTTATAAAATAAAAGTAATTGGTGATAAAAGTTTATCTAGAAGAGATTTTTCAAGAGTTATAAATCCATTAAACGAGATAGGTGTAAAATTTTACCCAAGGGGTAAAAAAAAACTTCCAATTTCAATATTGGGTTCTAACTATTTAAGACCAATCAGTTATTTCGAAAAAAAAGGATCTGCTCAATGTAAAACTTGCGTTATGTTTGCGTCTTTAAATACCCCAGGTGAAATGAGGATATTTGCAAAAAAGTCGAGGAATCATTCTGAATTAATGTTTAATTATCTAAATATTCCCATAAAGATTAGTAGTGGAAGAGATATAGACATTATAAAAACCTCTAGTCCATATAAATTAAATAAATTTAACATAAATATTCCTGGAGACATAAGTTCTGGAGCTTTTTTTATAGCCTTAACTCTTTTATCAAAAAATTCTCAACTAACATTAAAGAACATCAATTTAAATCCTACACGACTAGGAATTTTAAAAATCTTAAAAAAAATGGGTGCAGATATTAAAACAAGTAATATCAAAATTAATAATGGTGAAAGATGTGGAGATATCTTTGTTAAAAGTACTAACAAACTTAAATCAATAAATTGTCCTGCTTCATTAAATAGTAGTGCAATAGATGAGTTTTTAATAATTTTTCTAATAGCTGCGAAATCTAAAGGAATTTCATATTTTAAAGATCTTTCTGAATTAAATAAAAAAGAAAGCCCAAGATTAAAACTTGGATCAAAAATATTAAATATGATTGGAATTAAAACTAAACTTACAAATAGCTCAATTAAAATTTATGGAAATCCAAATATTAATTTAAATAAGGAATATGAAATCAAAAATTATTTAAAAGATCATAGGATAATGGCAATGTGCACAATAGCTGCTTTAACATTTGGAGGGAATTGGAAAATATATGATCCTGAGTCAATTAAAACTTCTTTTCCGTCATTTCTTAAAATCCTAAGGAATAAATTTGGAGTTAAAATTTAATGAAGAAAAAAAAATTTATAACAGTTGCAATAGACTCTCCTGCTGCTGCTGGAGCTGGCACTCAAGCTAAGCTAATAGCGAGACACTACAACCTTTTACATCTCGACACCGGAAGAATTTATAGGTTTATTGGTAAAATTAGTATGGACTCACCAAAAAATTTTAATTTGAAATATTTAAAAAAAAAAATTGAAAAACTTAAACTTGATGATCTAAAAGAGAGAAGCTTGCTATCTGATAAAATTGCAACAGCAGCATCTATAATTGCAAAAAATAAAAAAATTAGAGCTTTAGTTCATAAGTTTCAGCAAAAAATTGCTTATTCACCACCCTCAAATTTTTCTGGTTCTGTTCTAGATGGAAGAGATATAACTAGCGTACAGATGAAGGATGCTATGTTTAAGTTTTACATAACAGCAAATCTGAAAGTAAGGGCTCGTAGGAGATATAAAGAATTTAAAGCCTCACAGAAAAAAATAAGCTTTGATCAGGTGTTAAAAAGTATTAAAAATCGCGATAAATCTGACAAAAATAGAAAATATGGTCCACTTAAAAAAACCAAAGATTCGATATTGATTAATACAACTAAACTTAGTAGAAAACGATGCTTTGAAAAAATAAAAGCAATTATGGATAGGAAAATTAAAAATTAATGGAAATTTACAAAAGTCTCGAAACAAAAGCCTCAAAAGAGTTTAAAGAATTATTAAACAGTCAACTTTCAAAAACAAAAAATTTAGCAGAAGGAAAAATAATTGAAGGTAAGATAACAAAAATTACAGAGAAATTTATATTTTTATTTATTGAAGGCCTTAAATCTGAACCAGTAATAGATATAAATGAACTAAAGAGCATGGGGTTATCAGAACAAATAAAAATTGGTAACAAAATTTCTGTGCTTTTGGAGAGAATAGAAGATAAAAATGGAGAAGTTGTTGTTTCTGCATCAAAAGCTTTAAAAATCAAAGGTTGGGATAAGTTAGTTGAGGCATATGAAAAAAGTACTCCAATAATGGGAAAGATCACCTCAAAATGTAAAGGAGGCGTAATAGTTGAACATATTGAAACTGGATCTCTTATGTTCTGCCCTGGATCTCAAATATCTGACAAACCTTTAAAAGATATATCACATTTAATGAACGAGCCTCAAAAGTTTGCTTTAATAAAACTAGATAAAGTACGAGGTAATGCATGTGTTTCTAGAAGGCAAATAATTTCTTCAAACAAGAAAGAGGATAAAGCGAAAATCATAGAAAAATATAAAGTGGGTGATGTCATAAAAAATGCAATAGTTAAAGGTTACAGTTCTTTTGGTTGTTTCTTTGATGTAAATTCTGAGTTAGACGTTCTAGTCCACCTTCAAGAAATAAGCTACTCAAGAGTAAATCACCCTGAGGAAATTTTTAATATTGGTGAAAAACACGATTTATTGGTTATTTCAGTTGATAAAGAGAAACAACAAGTAGGATGTTCTATAAAAAAACTTTCGCCAGATCCATTTGAACATATTTCAAATTATGAGCTTAATAAAGTTTATAAAGTAAAAGTTGTCAAACTTATGGACTTTGGAGCATTTTGTGAACTTGAGCCTGGTTTAACAACTTTGCTTCACTCAAGTGAATTAAGTTGGACAAAGAAAAACCCATCTGCAAAAAAAATGTTTAAGGTTGGAGATGAAATTTCTTGTGTTATCACAGAAATTGACAAAGAAAAAAGAAGAGTGTCGATTTCTCACCGTTTGACAGAAAAAAACCCATATGAGTTACTTACTGAAAAACATCCGGTGGACAGTATTGTTGATGGAGAGATAGCCTCAATAAATGATTATGCAATTTATGTGAAAATTGATGGATACGAAATAGACGGCTTTCTTCATGCTAACGACATCACTTATAATAAAAAACCTGAAGAAAAGCTTAAAAAATATAAAAAAGGGGAAAAATTAAAAGTAAAAATTCTTGAAATAAAACCTGAACAGCAAAAAGTTAGAGTTGGCCTTAAACAAACTGAGCAAGACCCGTTTGATTGGTTTAAAGATAAAAAAGTTAATGAGGCTATAACAGTAAAAGTGATAGAAACTGATAGCAAAGGTTTATTAGTTGTTCCAGAGGGAAGTAAGATTGAGTTAAATATTAAAAAATCCCAGATTGCTATAAATGCCTCTGATGCAAGACCAAACAGATTTATTAAAGGAGATAGAATAGATGCTGCAATACAAGAATTAGACTTAAAGAAGAGAAAAGCTAGTTTGAGTATCAAATTACTAGAGGAGCTTCAAAATAAAGAAGCCGTATCTAAATTTAGTTCACCTTTATCAGGAAAAAATCTTCCATTTTCATCATTATCGGATAAACTTGAAATAAAAGAGAATAAGAAAAAGAAAGAATAAAAAAAATTGGCTATTGTAAAATCAAAGCTACTCCAAAAAATTTACAAAAACTATCCAAATTTTTTCAAAAAAGATTTAGACAAATTTTTTGATATAATTCTAAACGAAATAAAGTACTCGCTAAAGAAAGGAAATAGAGTTGAATTGAGGGGTTTTGGGACATGGTCTTCAAATTTACAAAAGGCTCGAATTTCTAGAAATCCCAAGACTGGCGAAAGATTAAGAACACCTGAAAAAAAAACAATAAGGTTTAAAATGTCTAAAGATTTATTTAATAAAATAAACAATGAAGAAGTATAAAGTATTTGTTGCTTGCGATACTGCAAATATTAGAAAAGTAAAAAATATAATAAAACACACAAAAAATTCAAAAATTAAAATTGGTTATAAGTTTGGGCTTGAATTTTTAAATTCAAAAAGTGGAAGAAAATTTCTATCCACACTAAAAAATAAAATAATTTTTGCTGATTATAAGCTTCATGACATACCGAATACCTGTAACTCAGCTATTAAAGCAATTAAAGATCTTAATATAAATTATTTGACAATTCATATTAGTTCTGGCTTAGAGGCCCTAAAAGCTGCAAAAAAAGCCTCAGGTAAGATCAAACTTGTTGGTGTCAGCATACTTACATCTTTAGATAACAAATCGGTAAAAGAGATTGGTTTTAAAACAAAAGTTATGGATCTTGTTAAACAGCAAGCAAGGTTGGCTGCTAAAGCTAAATTGGATGCTATAGTTTGCAGTCCGCATGAAACCAAGTTGGTAAAAAAAATATTTAAAAAAGAAATTATTACACCTGGTATTAGATTTGAGGCAAAATTAGATGACCAAAAAAGAGTAATGACTCCAAAAAGAGCTTTTAAAAATGGAAGCGACTGGATAGTTATTGGAAGACCTATAATACAAGGCAAAATTAAAAATAATTTAAAAAAGTTAAGCGATCATTTAAAACAATGACACTTAAATGTAAAATATGTGGAGTTTCTAACTCTAGAATTTTAAACTTTATTGTAAATCATAAGTATCCTCCTCAATTTATAGGTTTCATTGTAAATTATCCAAAATCAAAACGTTATGTTGATTTAGAAAAACTTAAAAGATTAATAAGTTCTGATAA
>MDSW01212990.1_pt1 | contig 11953 bp, 13 predicted proteins | sample 811171 | NCBI WGS metagenome assembly MDSW01 (sample SAMN05326641, study PRJNA326480) | marine metagenome | isolation source: seawater | place: Atlantic Ocean: North West | collected 2012
TGATATGAATAACATTTTTTCTGTTGATAGAGTTTCAAATAATGATGCAGTAGAAGGTGGGCAGTCTCTAACTATTGGTAGTGAATATAAATTAACAAAAAAAGATAACAATGACTTATTTTTGTTAAATTTTGCGACAGTTTTTAGAGATGAAATAAATCCAGATCTTCCTACAAAAAGTACAATAGGCCAAAAAACATCAGATATAGTAGGTAATGCAAAATTTATACCTAATAAAAATTTTAATATAGATTATAATTTCTCAGTAGATAATAATTTAGATACAACAAATTATGACTCAATTAAAACTAGTTTATCTGTAAATAATTTCATAACTAGTTTTGAATTTATGCAAGAACAAAACGTTATTGGAAACAAAAGTTATATACAAAATAATACTTCATATAGTTTCGATAAATCAAAATCATTAAGTTTCTCTACTAGAAAAAATAAAGAAACGAACTTAACTGAATTTTATAATTTAATTTATACATACAATAATGACTGCTTAACTGCTGCATTAGAATATAATAAAGAATATTATAATGATAACGATTTGAAACCTGAAGAACAAATTCTATTTACAATTACAATAATGCCTTTTGGAAAACTAAATAGTCCCAATCTAAGTAAATAAACTCAATTATGAATTTTTTTTTTAAGTTAAATATTTTATTTTTATTAGTTTTATTGTTAAGCAAAGGTAGTTTATTAGCAAAAGAAAAGGTTAAAATAATTTTAAAAATTAATGATGAAATAATAACTAATTTAGATATAAAAAATGAGTACAATTACTTAACAGCACTAAATAATGATTTAAAAAAAATTGATAAAAAGCAAGCTCTTATGTTAGCAAAAGAATCTATAATAAAAGAAATCATAAAAAAAAAAGAAATAGAAAAATATTATAATTTGGAAAAAGAAAACAAACATTTTAAGAACATTATTAAAAGTTTCTACATTCAATTAAATTTAAATAATGAAGAAGAGTTTAAAAATTATCTTAAAGAGTACAATTTAGATTACGAAGATATTAAGTATAAAATAAAGATAGAAGCTACCTGGAATCAATTAATATATGAAAAATATAATGAATTAGTAAAAATTGATTTAAATAAATTAAAAAAAATAATACTTGAACAGAAAGGAAATCAGAATTCCTATTTAATTTCTGAAATTGTATTTAAAATTGATGGAAATGAAAATTTTGAGGAGAAATATAAAATTATTAAAAAAAGTATTGACGAAAATGGTTTTAAAAACTCAGCTAATATTTATAGCTTATCTGATACTTCAAAATTAGGTGGAAAAATAGGATGGGTAAATGAAAATCAATTATCAAAAAAAGTTGTTGATGAAATTGAAAATTTAAAAATTGGCGAACATACTAAACCAATCTCCGCGGGTGGAGGATATTTGATACTACAAATCGATAATATAAAAAAAATAAAAAACAATAATTTAGATGTTGATGAAGAATTAAATAAATTAGTAAGTTATGAAAAAAATAAACAACTCAATCAGCTGTCTAACGTATTTTTTAATAAAATAAGAAATAATACAATTATTAATGAAATTTAGACCAATTATTTTAGTAGCTGGAGAACCGAAAAGTGTATTTTTAGAATTACTTTTTAAAATCTATAAATCTAATTTTTTTAAAACCTATAAGCGACCAATTGTATTAGTTGCCTCAAAACAATTAATTCTGAAGCAGATGAAAATTTTGAATTATAAAATAAAAATTACTGACATTTATGAAAAAGAAATAAATAGGAAACACTTAAATAACAAAAGTATAAACTTAATAAATATCGATTTTGAATATAATTACAAATTTAATTATAAAACAAAAAAATATATCACTAACTGTTTTAAAAAAGCTTTAAGTATAATGAGTAATAATTCATGTTTTGCATTAATAAATGGACCAATTTCAAAAATAAATTTTTTAGAAAAAAAATACCTGGGTATTACAGAATATCTCTCAAAAAAAACAAATTCTAAAAATAATGAAGTAATGCTAATCTATAACAAAAATTTTGCTGTCAGTCCTATAACTACGCACCAACCCTTAAACAAGGTAAGCAAAAGTATTCGTACTAACTTGATAGTAAAAAAAATTAAATTAATTAATAATTTTTATAAAAAATATTTTAACAAAAAAATAAGGATTGCAGTATGTGGATTGAATCCCCACTGTGAAACTGTCAACAAATTTAGTGAGGAAGATAAAATTATTACTCCTGCGATTAAAATTTTAAAGAAAAAAAAAATCAATTTAAAAGGACCCTTGCCTGCTGATACTTTGTTTTTACCTCAAAACATAAAAAAATTTGATGTCTTTGTTGGCATGTATCATGATCAAGTTTTAACACCTATAAAAGCATTGGTCGGTTTTAACGCAATTAATATAACTTTAGGGTTACCTTTTTTAAGGATTTCACCAGATCACGGTCCAAATTCTTCTATGTTTGGAAAAAATAAATCAAATCCAAGTAGTCTAATTCAATGCCTATTATTTTTAAAAAAGATTCGTGGAAATTAAATTAAAAAAAAGTTTAGGTCAAAATTTTTTAATAGATAAAAATATAATCAATAAAATAATAAATGTAGGAAATATAAAAAACAAAAATCATATTTTAGAAATTGGGCCTGGAACTGGAAATTTAACGGAATATATATTAAAAAAAAAACCAAAAAAAGTCTATGTAATAGAAAAAGATATAAATTTAGTAAATTTATTAAGTAATAAATTCAAAAACAAAATCGAAATAATAAATGCAGATATACTAGATATCTCAGAAAATTTAATTTCTGAAGAAGAATTAATTGTTTTTGGAAACTTACCATATAATATTTCTACACAAATATTATCAAAATGGGTCACTAATTCTTCAGAGAAATTATGGTATAAAAAATTTATTCTTATGTTTCAAAAAGAAGTTGCTGATCGTATTTTGGCTAAAACAAATACAAAAAAATATGGAAGACTATCAATACTTTCAAATTGGAATTTAAATGTTGAAAAAATTATGGATATAAGTCCTTCTTGTTTCTTTCCAAAACCTAAGATTTATAGCTCATTGCTAATATTTACACCTAAAAAAAAAATCTTTAAATTAAAGAATCCTAAAAATCTTGAATTTATTACCAGAATTTTTTTTAACCAAAGAAGAAAAAAAATTATGAAACCATTCAAAAAAATTTTTGGTGACTCAAAAATATATTTTAATAAACTAAATATTGACTCTAATTTAAGACCTCAAAATTTATCACCTGAAACATATTATCTGATCACTAAAGAATATGAGAATTTAAGACGATAATTTATTTACGTGTTCTTCTATTAAATTTATGTCGTAATCATTTTTTGAATTAGAAAAAAATGATTCAATGAATTTACATATATTGTTATAGCATTTTTGTAGATCATCATTTATAACCACATAATCATAATCTTTCCAATGAAGTATGTCTTTGCTAAATTGTTTCATTCGTTCTGAGACAATTAGTTTATCTTTCATATCTCTATTGGATAATCTGTCAAATAATACTTTCTTACTGGGTGGCAAAACAAAAAATGTTAATAATTTATAATCTAATTTTTTTTTTTTAATTTGTTCTGTGCCTTGCCAATCAATATCAAAAATTACGTTATTTCCTTTTTTAAGATTGTTTATGACAGTTGTTTTAGTAGTTCCATATAAATGATTAAAAACATTTGCATATTCTAAAAATTCATTTTTATTTATCAATTCTTTAAACTTTTCGTTATTCACAAAATAATAATCTTTACCATCTACCTCGTTAATTCTTGGTTTTCTTGTTGTATGAGATACAGAAATGGTAAAATTTTTATTTTCTGATATTAACTTTGCGAGTGTGGTTTTTCCGGCTCCAGATGGCGATGATAAAATTACCATTATCCCATCTTTATTTGATAACATTTAAAACAAACTAATTACTTTTTCCTTCAATAAATTTAATTGCATCTCCGACAGTTAAAATTTTTTCAGCTTCACTATCAGAAATTTCAGAGCCAAACTCTTCTTCAAAAGCCATTACTAATTCTACTGTATCTAAACTATCTGCTCCAAGATCATCTATAAAACTAGATTCTTCTGTTACTTTTGCTTCATCAATTCCCAAATGATCCGCTACAATTTTTTTTACCTTGCTTGAAATATCATCAGACATATTGTTCCCTTTTGTTATATTTCGTTAATAAATTATTACGCGACTTTGTCAAGCCATATACATGCCTCCATTAACATGTATTGTCTCCCCTGTAATGTATGAAGAGGAATCAGATGATAAAAATGCCACTGAATTTGCTACATCTTCACCAGATCCTAATCTAGACATTGGAATTCGTGATGTTAAAATTGCTTTTACACTCTCTAAAATACTATCTGTCATATTAGTTTTAATAAATCCAGGGGATACACAATTAAGAGTAATATTTTTTTTTGCGTATTCTATAGCTAAAGATTTTGTCATACCAATTATTCCAGCTTTTGAGGCTGCATAGTTTGCCTGCCCAACATTTCCAGTATGACCAACTATGGAAGTTATGTTTACGATTCTGCCATACTTATTTTTCAGCATTTTTTTTATTGCTGATCTGCATAATAAGAATGTTGACCCTAAATTAATATCTATTACTTTTTGCCATTCATCACTCTTCATCCTTAAAGATAAATTATCCATATTAATTCCAGCATTATTAATCAGAACATCTAAACCAACTAATTGCGATGAAACATTTTCGATAAATTCATCAATTTTTAAATGTTCTGAAATATCAAATTTTAATATGCTAATTGTTGGAAATTCTTTTTTTAAACTTTCTAATTTTTCTATTTTTGTACCTGAGGCCAAAACGCTTCCCTCTAAAGATACAAATTTTTTTACTAATTCTTTTCCAATTCCCCCAGTTGCACCTGTAATCAAAATTTTTTTATTTTTAAAATTAATCATTTATATCTAGTATCTTTATATCTTGTTCATTATTTATTGCACTAACTTTTATATTTTTATCAATCCTTTTAATTAATCCAGACAAAACTTTTCCTGGTCCAATTTCTATAAATTTGTCTACTCCATTATTTATCATGTAAATAACACTTTCTCTCCAACGTACTCTGCTCTCAATTTGTTTAACTAATAATTCTTTTAATATTTTTGAATTATTTATTTCTCTAGCAGTTACATTTGAAACTAATGTATTTTTAGGTTCATTAAATTTTAACTTTTCGATTTCATTAATCATAATATCTGTGGCCTTTTTCATTAATTTACAGTGAAATGGTGCGCTTACGGATAACTTTATATTCTTTATACTTTCAGATTTTAGGCTTAAAATAAATTTTTCTATTTCTTTATTATTTCCACTTACCACTAATTGTCCATTTGAGTTATCATTTGCAATGTAACATTCATGATTATTTTCGTAAATAATTTTTTCTATTTTTTGAATTTCAGAACCTAAAACTGCGACCATTCCTCCTTCTCCTTTTGGAACTGCGCTTTGCATTGCCCTACCTCTTATTTTTAATATTTTTAGAGTATCGGAAAAACTTAAAGTCTCGGCAGCTGCTAGTGCTGTATATTCGCCTAGTGAATGACCAGCAAAAAATTTTGCTTTATTTAAATCAATTTGAAACTCTAATTTTATAAGTTGAAATATCGAGTAACCAATCAAAAAGATTGCTGGTTGAGTATTTTCTGTTAAATCTAATTTTTCTTTTGGGCCATCTAAAATTAATTTTGTTATAGAATGACCCAAAACATCATCAGCTTCATTGAAAAGTTTTTTAACAATATTAAACTTTTCATAAAATTCTTTTCCCATGCCGACTATTTGTGAACCTTGGCCTGGAAATATTACTGAAAACATCTAAATATTCAAAATTTAATTATTCTTTTAACTGTTGTAATTAAAGAATTATAATAGTATATCCTCAATTTTTATAAAAATGCAAATATGAATTTATACGAACATACAATAGTTGTTAGACAAGACATAACTGCAAGCCAGATAAATCAAATGATTGAAAAATATTCGAAAATTGTTGAAAAATTTGAGGGTGATATTGTTCAAACTCAAAAGTGGGGCCTTTTAAACCTGTCTTATATGATTAAAAAGAATAAAAAAGGCAATTTTATACATTTTAAAATTAAAGGAAGTGGAAAAATTATTGAAGAATTAGAAAAGAATGAGAGTATAGATAAAAATCTTTTACGATATATGTCAATAAAAGTTAAAAAATTTGATCTCAAAACAAATTATTTTTCAAAATCTGAAGATGAAGAAAAAGGATCAAAAAAAGAATAAATATGCAAAAAAAGAAAAAAAATAATAATAAAAAAAATAAACAAAGTAATTTTGCTAAACTTAGCATATTTCAACCAAATAAATATAAATTTAAAAAATCCTGCCCTCTTTCTACAAAAGGAGCTCCAACAGTTGATTATAAAAATATTAAATTGCTAAAAAAATATGTTTCTGAGAATGGAAAAATACTACCTTCAAGAATAACTAATGTTTGTCAAAAAAAACAACGTGAGTTATCAGTATCAATAAAAAGAGCAAGAAATTTAGCGTTAATTTAAATGAAAGTAATTTTATTAGAAAATATAAGAAGTATTGGATCAATTGGTGATGTGATTGAGGTTAAAAGAGGTTTTGCAAGAAACTATCTAATTACAAATAAAAAAGCTCTTTACGCATCAAAAGAAAATATTAAACAAGTTGAAAAAACTAAGCTTGACTTGAGTAAAAAGGATCAAGAAAAAAAGAAACAGGCCAAACAAATTTATGAAAAAATAAATAAAAAGAAATATACAGTTAAAAAGCTAAGCACTGAAAACAAAGAACTATATGGTTCAGTTAAACCCACAGAAATCTCAAAAATAATCTTGGAGAACGATAAATTAGAAATTAAACCATCTATGATTCAACTGATAAAAGAAATTAAATCATTAGGAACTTTTAAAGTTAAAATAATTCTTCATTCAGAAGTTGAAGGCGAAATAGAAATTAAAGTGGTTGCTGCTGAAACAATTCAATAATTATACAATTTTTTCCCCAACAGATTTTAGTTATTTTATAATTAATCTTTTAATATAATATTTAAATATGAAAAATTTAAAAATTGTAAAAGATGATTTTAAAGAATTACCAAATAATATAGAAGCTGAACAAGCAATTTTAGGAACTGTATTAGTATCAAACGAAATATTTGATGAAATAAACACAATTATATCAACTAACAACTTCTATGATCCTATGCATCAAAAAATTTTTGCTGCATTAGAAAATTTAATATTTAAAGGATTGCTTGCAAATCCAATTACTTTAAAAAATTATTTCGAAAATGAAAAGGATGATTTAAATATTCCAGAATATTTAGTTAAAATTACTAAATTTTCTACTTCATCAAGACAAGCGATAGAATACTCTAAGATCGTTTATGACATGTTCGTTAGAAGAGAATTAATAAAAATTTCTGAAAATACAATCGACACTGCCAAATTAAATGATTTAAATGTAAATGGACAAAAAATTATAGAAAATTCAGAAAAATTATTATTTGATCTGGCTGAAAAAGGATCATTTAACTCTTCAATACTCAAATTTGATGAAGCAATGAAACTAACGATCGAGATGGCTTCCAATGCTTATAAAAATGATGAAGGTATCGTTGGAGTACCTACTGGCTTAAGAGATCTTGATGATAGGCTTGGGGGACTTCATCAGTCCGACCTTGTAATTATCGCTGGAAGACCTTCAATGGGTAAAACTGCTCTAGCTACAAATATTGCATTTAATGCCGCTCAAAAAATACAAAAAAGTGGAAAAAAATCATCTATAGCATTCTTTTCTTTGGAAATGTCTTCAGAACAATTATCAACAAGAATCCTTGCAGAACAATCTAGAATTAAATCAAATGATATAAGAAGAGGAAAAATCTCAGAAGAACAGTTTGATAAATTTATTGAAACCTCAAAAAATATTTCTGAACTTCCTTTGTATATAGATGAAACTCCAGCAATTAGCATAGCTGCGATAAGTAATAGAGCTAGAAGAATAAAAAGATTATATGGATTAGATATGATTGTTGTTGATTATATTCAACTGATGAGGGGTTACTCAAATATAAAAGAAGGAAGGGTTCAAGAAATTTCAGAAATAACTCAAGGCCTAAAAGCAATAGCAAAAGAATTGTCTGTACCTGTTTTAGCCCTTTCTCAATTATCTAGAGCAGTAGAACAAAGAGATGATAAAAAACCTCAATTATCAGATTTAAGAGAATCAGGTTCAATAGAACAGGATGCTGATGTAGTGATGTTTGTATATAGAGAAGCATATTATTTAGAAAGAAAAGAGCCTAGGCCTGCAACTGTAGAATATGCAGAATGGCAAGCAAAAATGGGCGAAGTATCAAATTTAGCTGAAATTATTATCGGAAAACAAAGACACGGCCCAACCGGAAAAGTTATGCTAGAATTTGAGGATATGTTTACCAAATTTAAAGATACTCAAACTACATAATTTAAATTATATAATAGTGTTGAATGTTTGCACATTTATATAAAAGCATTGTTCTTCAAAAACCAAAAGGTATCTTAATAATATTAATTTTAGCTTTAGTAGGTTTCGGATATTTTTCAAAAGATTTTAGACTAGATGCATCATCAGATACACTGCTGTTAGAGGGTGATCCGGATTTAAAATATTTAAAAGAAATAAATCAAAGATACGGATCAAAAGAATTTTTAGTTCTAACCTTTACACCAAATGAAAAGTTAATTTCTGATAATTCGATTAATAATTTATTAAGCTTAAAATATAAAATTCAAAGTCTAGACTGGGTTCATAGTGTAGTTACTTTATTAGACATTCCTTTGTTGAATAGCACTGACGAAACTTTGGTTGATAGACTTAAGAATTTCAGCACACTAAAAAGTGAGGGAATTGACAGAAATAAAGGCTTTAATGAAATATTAAATAGCCCAGTATTTAGAAATTTTGTAATAAGCGAAGATGGAAATACCACGGGTATAATTGTTTATATTAAAAAAGATAAAAACATAAAAAATTTTAAAACAAAAAAAGAGTTAGAGAAATACAAAGATCTTATAAAAAAGAAAAACCATAATAATATTAATGAGATTAGAGAAATAATTAAGTCTTATAACTCAGTTGGAAAAATATTTTTAGGCGGTATCCCTATGATTGCCGATGATATGATTTCTTTTATTAAAAGTGATATAATAGTTTTTGGAATTGGAGTTCTGTTATTTATTATTGCAACTTTGTGGTTAATTTTTAGAAAAATTATTTGGATAATAGTACCTTTAAGTAGTTGTTTTTTTTCAGTTTTAATTATGGTTGGTCTACTAGGTATTTTAGGATGGAAAGTTACTGTTATATCCTCAAACTTTATTGCCTTAATGCTTATATTAACAATGGCGATGAATATTCATATGAGCACTCGTTTTTTACAATTAAAAAAAGCTAATCCAAATTCCCAAAACTCTGAAATAATTTTAAAAACCACAAGTAAAATGTTTTGGCCTATAACATATACAGTTCTAACAACAATTTGCGCATTTCTATCTTTAATTTTTAGTGAAATAAAACCAATTATTGATTTTGGATGGATGATGACACTAGGATTAATTACATCATTAATAATTACTTTTACCTTATTGCCTACGCTTTTAAATTTTTTAACTTCAGAAAAAATTAATATAAACGAGCAAAACAATTCAAAAATTACTAAATTTTTCGGTGAAACTTCAATAAAAAATAACAAAATAGTTTTCTCAGTTACTTTTATAGTAATTATACTAAGTATATTTGGAATAAGCCGTTTAGAAGTGGAAAACAGTTTTATAAATTATTTTAATAAAAATACTGAAATTTATAAAGGAATGAAATTAATTGATGAGAAGTTAGGTGGGACAACTCCTCTAGAGGTTATTTTAAAATTTCCTCCAAAAGAGGAACAACAATCAGAAAGTGCTGATGATGAATTTGATGATTGGGAAGATGAAGAAGACATTAATGATGAGAAATACTGGTTTACAAAAGATAAGATTGATAAAATAAAAATGGTTCATAATTATTTAGATCAATTGCCAGAAATTGGAAAAGTTTTATCTTTTTCATCAATTATACAGGTAGCTACTAGCTTAAATAATAATAAAGAACTTGGAACATTAGAAATGGGTGTCCTTTATACGAAAATTCCAGACTCAATTAAAAGAGAAATAGTAGATCCTTATATTTCAATAAAAAATAATGAAGCTAGAATAAGTTTACGAATTAAAGACTCTCAAAAGGATTTGAGGAGAAATGATTTAATAAACAAAATTAATAATGAACTTGAGAATAAAATTGGCCTTAAAAAAGAAGAGTTCAAGCTTGCAGGTGTTTTGATTTTATTTAACAATCTTCTCCAAAGTTTATTTAAATCTCAGATTTTAACTTTAGGCTTTGTTATGATTGGTATTTTTGCAATGTTTTTAATATTATTTAAAAATTTAAAATTATCTATAATAGGAGTAGTCCCTAATTTTATTGCTGCATTTTTTATTTTAGGAATTATTGGTTTGCTTGAAATACCTTTGGATATGATGACAATAACTATTGCTGCCATAACAATAGGTATAGCTGTTGATAATAGTATTCACTATATTTACAGATTTAGAGAAGAATTTTTTAAAAACAAAAATTACGAAAAAACATTAAAACTATGTCACTCTACAGTTGGTATAGCTATACTAAATACTTCAATAACAATTGTTTTCGGTTTTTCTATCTTAGTTTTTTCTAAATTTATACCAACAATTTATTTTGGAGTATTTACAGGAATTGCGATGTTATTAGCAATGATATCTGTTTTAACTCTACTTCCATCTTTAATATTGTTAACCAGACCATTTGGAAAATAAATGGATAAATTTATTGGGCTATTTGATATCATTTTTGAAAATATTGTAGCTTTCGATCTGATTTATTTAACAATTACATTATTATCTTTAATTAAATGTACAAGAAAAGGTTTTGTATTAAGTGTTCTTGCGGCATCTAAGTGGTTATTAGCGTATGTAGTAACTCTTATTTTATTTCCAAAAATTAAACCTTTCGTTAGTGGAATTATAGATAGTGAATATGTTTTGGATATTATTTTAGGTATAGGAATATTTATTATAGTTATTTTTATTATACTGATGATAAACAAAGGAATTAGTAAAGCTGTTAAATATTCTGGAATAGGAAAGGTAGACACAATTTTTGGATTCTTTTTTGGATTTTTAAGAGGATATATTATATCTGTATGTATTTTTGCAACCATTAATATATTATATAATCATTCTAAATGGCCTCTTAATCTAAATAAATCCATAACCTTTTCATATGTCCAAAAAGGTAGTAATTATCTAATTAAAGAATTCCCTAATGAAGAAAATTATAAAGACACAAAAGAAAAAATTGAAGAACTATAATCCAAAACTCAAAGAAGAATGTGGAGTATTTGGAATCAGTAATAATGATGATGCTTCAACTTTAACTGCACTTGGATTACATGCATTACAACATAGAGGTCAAGAAGGTTGTGGAATTGTCTCTTATGATGGAAAGAACTATCATTCAGAAAAAAGATTTGGATTAGTTGGTGATAATTTTAATAAAGAAAAAGTTTTAAAAAAATTATCAGGAGACTATGCAATTGGTCATAATAGATACAGCACTACTGGAGGTACTACCTTAAGAAATGTTCAGCCATTTTTTGCTGATACTAACGCAGGGGGAATTGCTGTAGCACACAATGGAAATCTTACCAATGCAATAACTTTGAGAAATAAATTAGTTCAAGATGGTGCTATTTTTTATACTACCTCAGATACTGAAACAATTATTCAACTTATTGCAAAA
>MDSW01220993.1_pt1 | contig 11953 bp, 9 predicted proteins | sample 811171 | NCBI WGS metagenome assembly MDSW01 (sample SAMN05326641, study PRJNA326480) | marine metagenome | isolation source: seawater | place: Atlantic Ocean: North West | collected 2012
TCAAAGTGTTCAGATAGAAGAGTCAATCTCTGGAAGAAAGACAGTATCTATTCGAGGTGGAAATGCAGATGACGTCTTAGTTTTGTATAATGGATTTAGATTAAACAGGCCTTACGACAATGTTTTTGACCTATCTTTAATCGACATGCAAAACATTGAACAGGTTGAAATAGTTAAAGGAGGGCATTCAGTTTTATATGGGTCCGACGCTTTTTCTGGTGTGGTAAATATCGTACCTAAAAACTCTAAAGATAAAAATTTAAAATTTTCTCAGCAATTTGGTTCGTATGATTCTGGATTTTGGAATGCAAATGGACAATTAAAAATTAAAAACTCGTTTTTATCAATTAACCAAAAAAGAGGATCCTACAAAAGAATCTTTCAAGATTCCCAGATTGAATCACCGGGGCTTACTTCAGGCTTATCCCATTTTGCTCTTGATATGACAAATAGATTTAACAATAAAGCTTTGAATGGCAATCTTGAATGGAATTTTACCAAAGACGACCAAAGGTTTGACAACACAAGAGATTTGAATGTTATTAATTCATCAAACGAATTAGCAGCCTTGCGTTTTGATGGAGCCCTTATGATTCTTGGTGAAGTGGAAGTTGCTTTTGCATCGCATAAATTGTCAGAACAGCAAAACTTAAGAAACGAACGCGGATTTATTGATCGATCTATCGACCATTTTTCAAATAAAATAGACCTAAGAAAATATTTAAACCTCAATAAAGTTGAATGGATGTTTGGGGCCCAAGCAGAAGAATCAAAATTAAATTTTTGGGATGATCAAATTTTTAATAACGTTCAACAGGTGGGACTTAAACAAGCTGAAATACTACGAACTCAAGCAGGAATTGCAACGGTATTAAAACTTCATTCAAAAGGAGATAATGAGGGGCGATGGCTAACGGATCTTGACGTGAGTTATCGCTATGACTTAGTGAGCGACAAAAGCGATAGCCTAATAAACAGAAAAGATATTGTAGATCTCTCTGAAGTATCGGCATTGATTAATTTTGGAAATAATAGATGGTCAAATAATATTTTTAAAATTTCTACAATAGCGTCAAAACGCGCACCAGGCATAACCACAGCTTATTGGGTCACCACTGGTAATAACATCAAATTTCCCTCTCTACAACAGCAGATAAGTCAAATTGCGTTTCTCAATCCTGATCAACGGGTCCTTCAACCAGAAAGAATGAAGTCACTAGAGGTAGGTATAAATTTACTCACTGAACCAAAATCAATGGAAAACATTGATCAAATGGAACTGCAGGCAAGCATTTTTAGAAACGATTATATTAATAAAATGAGATCAACATTTCTTTTGGGTATGCCTATCGCTTACTTTGAAAACATAACATTGGCAACTATGTCAGGCCTTGAGTTGAAAGCTAAAGCTAAAACATATGAGGGTAAATTTACCGGTGAAATTGGTTTGTCAAATTATAATATTTCAGACATGAGCGCTTTCCCATTTAAATCTGCATTTAAGCTAACGATTAACACCACATCAAAATGGAGCGCATTTACTTTTGGAGCTCGATTTTATCAAGAAGGAGAGCAGGTTGGGTTAATTTTAGTTCCTGAAAAAGGATTCAATGAGATAGAATTGCCGGCATTCTCAAATTACGATTTGCATCTTACTGTAGATGTGAACCTGGGCTTTGGCAAAGGGCAGATTTCATACTCAGGAAGAAATTTGAAGAAAAATAACATTTCACTCGACGGCTTACTTCTAAGAGACACTCGCAAGTATTTAACATTAAGTCTAGAGCTATGATGAAAAAAATCGTCATTATAATTTTAATCCCTTTTCTAATCTTGAATTGTGAAGAAAACCCTTTTTCTTCAAAAAGCAGTATTCCTCATCGAACTATTAAAGGATTTGTGCAGCTCCAAGGAGTTGACCTTTACCCAAATGGAAATCATAGCAACGTCTTTGTTTGGATGAAAGAGCTTGGAATCACTGCTAATTCTGGCGCTGATGGTTCATTCGAGCTTGAGCTACCTGCTGCCAGCACTCCAACAGGCGGGGGCATTGCAGATGGAGATTACCTAATTTATTTTTACATGAGTAATTATCAAATTTCCAGTATTAAGGTCACGTTCGCTGGTGGCGAAATTCTTAACGATGATCGAGTCATAAAAATTAATGGGGAATTAAGAAAAATTATCGATTTATACAGAATGGTTCAAATCCACACAACGATTGAGCCAAACATAATACCTTCATCTTTTGTTGAAGATATTAAAGTAACCGTTAAGGGGACACCTGATAGAAACGATATATTTTTCTTCTTAAAAGGAATTGAAGCAGCAAGACAACCCACCGTCTACTCAGGGTTGTTAATAAAAAATACCGCTTCTGGGGAATTGGTCTACTCTTTCAATCCTGATACTGCTGGGACAATCAAACGATTTATTGAAAAACCATACAGAGAATTTTTAATCAACTTTAAGGTTGTCGATGATAGTTTGCGACCAACGCTACCAGCTGGTACATACGAAGCTGTTCCCTATGTCATCATTGAAAGCAATGACGTTCCTCCTGACCAGTTGATCGAGGCATTGAGTGAAGGTTACAGTGAATTTTCTGAAAATTACTTCAACTATCCGCTTTACAGAACTGGAGGAAAATTTACAGTCACTGAATAGGTTTTTAATACCGAGGGAACATCCTTAAATTATTCCTGTATAATCGGTTGAGTTTTACCTGTAAATCTTTACAATAGGATAATTAATGATTTCAACACTTATAAATGCTCTCACTGCGCCAAGTGAAACGTTCAAATCTATCTCTGAATCTTTCGATCTTAAACAATCTACAATTCCAATATTACTATTGATGGTATTTGCTGTGCTTTCTTCAGCAATTCTGTCAGAACAAATAGCAGATTTACAGTGGGAACAAGTTGAACAAACCATCAATAACAATTCAAATATAACTGAAGAGCAGAAACAGGAAATTCTTGGCTCTCAATATGATCGAATATACTCAAATACTGGAGCTACATCAATTTTCATTTATATTAGCTCTGCAATATCATGGCCGATGCGACTGCTATTTTGGTCTTTTTTTTCAATGATGATTGGCAATCTGGTTTTGGGGTCAAAAATACAATTTAGCAAAATCTTTATGGTTAATTCATTTGCCTATCTTCCTTCTGTCGTAGAATATATTGTCAAAACACCAATACAATACATTACCGATAATATGATGATCTTTACAGGATTGGGAGCTTTTGGAATTGGTGAACAAGGAAGCTTCATAAACAATTTTCTAAGCGGGGTTGATATCTTTGCTTTGTGGAGAGTGTATCTAACAGCTATAGCGTTTACTTTTTTGTACCAGAAAAATTTAGCTGATACTTTCAAAGCTACAGGCTCATTATGGATAGCCAGCCTATTAATTTTTTCAGGTATAGGGGCATTTTTTGCAGGCTTAAGCGGTTAACTCTTTAAGATGAAACCCATCTTTATTCTATTTTTTTCAATATCTTTTTCTCAAAGTTATACTTTAGAGCAAGTAATTAAAATTGCTCTAGAGAACAAGGAAGCGTTAAAAGCATCTGCTTTAGAACTACAATCATCAAAACAAGACATCAGAAGTTCTTATAGCGGCATACTGCCATCAATTAGAGCCTCTGTAAGCAGCTCTGAGTCAAAGTTCCCGCAGCAGTCTTTTGGATTTAATCAATCATCGGGTGAACTGCTTTCAGATGTAAGCAGCATTACCACTGGGTCATCAAATCTCTCTATCGCTCAAAATATATACGATGGTGGTATATGGTGGAACAACATTCGTCTCGCTAAAAATAATTATCGAATAAGCGAACAATTTGATCGTCAATTAATAACGAATATTATTCGAAACGTGCATTTTGCATATTTTAATTATTTAAAAGCGTTACAGCTTCTCGATGTTGCAAGGTCAAACTTAATGAGCTCCCAGCAACAATTGACCTTTGTTAAGCAACAGTATGATTTGGGATCTGCAAAAAAGACCGACCTATTAAAAGCAGAGGTTCGCTTTGGGCAGGCAAGAATTGATGTCATTACTAATGACGCTTCAGCTAAAAGCGCCTATCGTAGTTTAAAGAATTCTATGGGTATTATTAATTCCGACCAGGATTTTAGCATTGAAGAAGTTCAAAAGCCTCTAGAGATTGTCCCTGAATTTGAAACAGGGTTTCAACTTTTACAAAAACACAATCCGAGCATTAAGGCAAAGCAATACCAAATTGTTGCTGCAGAATTAGGTGAGAAAATTGCAAAGGGCTCAAGAATGCCTGTTGTTAGTTTATCTGCAAGCGCCTTAGGATCTTCTGATAATATTGCCGATGCAATCTCAAATAACTTTGGAGACAAACAAAGAACAAATGCCTCTTTATCAATTTCAATTCCGCTTTATACTGGAAGCAGTATATCGACAAGAATACAAAAAGCAAAAATTGCTGTTAACAAGCAGGAATCAGAATATCTTACTCAGTTAGAAGACATATCTGTACAGCTTCAAGATTTGATAGATCAATTAAACAATTATGTTGAAATAATACCTATCAATGAAACCGTCCTTGAGTCCGCTGAAGAAGATTTAAAATTATCACAAGTTAGATATACCCAAGGTTCAACCACAATCTTAGAGGTTTTGAATGCTCAAGTATCTGTTGTACAAGCAAGATCATCGCTTGTGCGATCTAAATACGACGCGTTCATTCAGCAAGTTAATTTAAAAGCTCTGCTTGGAACCCTGGATCTAGATTAAAAAATTTTAGGAGTTAATTGTGCCTGATAAGAAAAAATCAAACAAGCGTAAATGGCTAATCATATCAACTGCAGTTGTGTTCACTGTAATAATGGTTGCTATCAGTCTAGGTCAAAACAATAAGAAAGCCATAAACGTTGAGATTGAGAAAGTGTCACTTAAAACCGTTGTTCAAAAAGTAAATGCAAGCGGCACCATCCAACCTGAAACTGAAGTAAAAATTAGCTCCTCAACTTCATCAGCATGGATCGATTCAATTACTGTTGAAGAGGGTGATTACGTACAAAAAGGGCAGCATCTTATTTCTCTAGACAGGAAGCAATTGTTGTCAAATTATAATGCTGCCTCATCGTCAGTTCGATCTGCAAAAGCGCGAATCAAACAAGAGCTTGCAAGTAAGAAAAGAATCGAGTCAATGTATGATCAAAGCTTGGCTTCAGAGCAGGAGCTCGAAGCTGTACAAGCATCCTTTGAAATAGCAAATAGTCAGCTTGAACAAGCGAGAGCAAATTTAGAATCACGCAAAGATGAATTGGATAGAGCAAGAATATCTTCACCTCAAAATGGAATAGTTACTAAAATTAATAAGGAGGTTGGTGAAATGGCACTTGGTGGAATGTTCCAAGCGGAAGTGTTGATGATCATTGCTGACCTTTCGAAAATGGAAGTAATCATTGATGTGAACGAAAACGATGTTGTGTCCATTTCTAAGGGTGACACAGCAGAAATTGAAATTGATGCATTCTTAGATACTGTTTTCTTCGGTGTTGTTAATGAAGTTGCCCTAGTTCCTCAAGTAACAGGAATGGGCTCCCAGCAGCAAGTTACGAATTTTCAAGTAAAGGTAAGAATGATAGATGTGCCAGACGGAATTCGTCCCGGGATGAGTGCAACAGTTGACATAATCACTGATAAAAAGGAAAACGTGTTGGCTATACCAATCCAGAGTCTCACAACAAGAAAAAAGGGTGCTGAAAAATTTGATTTTGGTGAAAAATCTCAAGATAGATATGTTAACGAAAATATGAAAAAAGAAATGGAAGAATTGGTCTTTGTGATTTCTGATTCACAGGGCGTTGTCAATCGCCCTGGAGACAAAGACTCTTATAGTTTTGATAACAAATTTAAAAAAGCAAAAAAAGGAAGCAACTATGTTCATGTAAGACCTGTGAAAGTTGGGATTTCAAGTGAGACTGACTATCATGTAATAAGCGGTCTATCTGAAAATGACGAAATAGTGGTTGGAAGCTATAAAGCCATCAGTAAAGAGCTGAAACATAATATGCTCGTTAAAATTCAAAAAGAAAAACAAAGAAATAAATAATAAGTGTCAAATTTAATTTCTCTTAACTCTATTAAGCGTCATTACGATGTTGGGGATGAACAAGTAAGGGCGCTTGACGGTGTGGATGTAAAAATTACTTCCAATGAATATATTTCGATCATGGGTCCATCTGGGTCTGGGAAATCGACCTTGATGAATATTATAGGTTGTTTGGATACCCCTACGCATGGCACTTATCAATTTGAAGGGGAACTTGTCCACCAAATGGATGATGATCAACTTGCATCAATACGTAATAGAAAAATAGGATTTGTTTTTCAGACCTTTAATCTTTTGCCAAAATCTACCGCTCTGCGAAATGTTGAAGTTCCCTTGATCTACTCAAACATACCTAAGGTCAAACGGTTAGAAATGGCACGAAATTCCTTAATTTCTGTTGGTCTTGAAGACAGACTAGATCACAAACCAAATGAGTTGTCAGGGGGTCAGAGGCAACGCGTTGCAATAGCTAGAGCTTTAGTTAACAATCCATCAATCATTCTTGCTGATGAGCCTACTGGCAATCTTGATTCAAAAAGTGGAATAGAAATTATGAAAATCCTGAACGATCTTCATCATAAGGGCAATACCATAATCCTTGTAACACATGAAAAAGAAATTGCCATGCATGCTAATCGCATCATTACTATTTTTGATGGTAAAATCAAAGAAGACAGATCAAACATTAAAACAGTTGCTATATAATGTTTTCGATTTTTAAAGAAAGCTTACGAATCGCTGTCTCCTCAATATTCTCAAATAAAATACGATCCTTTTTGACTGGTTTAAGTATAGTCATTGGAATTTTGACCGTCACCTTAATGGGAACATTAATTTCTGGTCTGGACAAAGGGTTTGACAAAAGTATGGATTTTCTAGGCAAAGATGTTCTTTCAATTAGTAGATGGGAATGGTTTGGAGGTCAAGAATGGTGGGAGGTTCGTAACAGGCCAAGAATTAAGCTTGAGTACGTGGACAAGATTCAATCAAAATCAAAATATGCAGAAGCTGTAGCTCCAGTAATGCAACGTGGCGCAAGCCTTACAAGAGGTGACTTAGGCGCAAGATCTCAAATTTTTGGTACAACCACCGATTATTTGAATACAACCAACTATGGGGTTGCTAAGGGTAGATTTTTTACAAACTCAGAGGACAGATCTGGAGCGCGTGTGGCTCTTTTAGGGCACGATGTTGCCGAAAATCTTTTTCCTAACGAAGATCCTATTGGTAAAAAGTTTAAGATTGATGGTATACGCTTTCGTGTTTTAGGCGTGATGGAAAAACAGGGTAAATTTTTAGGACTTTTCAGCTTTGACACTCAAGTAATTATTCCTTCAGGGGCTACTCAGCGTTTGTTTTCTCGAAGAGGTTTCATTAGAATAAGTGTTAAGGTCCCTGCCGATAAAATCGAAGAGTCAAAAGATGAAATTTATGGGATCATGAGACAAATTCGAGGCTTGAAACTTTCAGAAAAAGATGACTTTGCCGTAAATCAAACAATGGCCTTTGAAAATATTTACAATGGCATCAAATTTACAATTGGGGGTATAGGATTATTTATAACCACGTTATCTCTTGTAGTCGGCGGTATTGGAATTATGAATATCATGTTCGTATCTGTGAAAGAGAGAACTAAAGAGATCGGAGTTCGAAAAGCCATTGGCGCCACAAGAAATATGATCCTAACACAGTTTTTGATGGAAGCCGTTATGATCTGTGTCATTGGTGGTCTAATAGGCTTAACATTTGCTACCGTATTAAGTCTTATAATAAATCAATTTTTTCCCTCAGTCATGCCCATCTGGCTTGCAGTGACATCAATATCCTTAAGTATTTTTGTTGGAATAATAGCAGGTGTCATACCATCATATCGCGCTGCTAAGCTGGATCCCATTGATGCCCTAAGGTATGAGTAATATGAGGCTTAGCAATAGACAATTAAAAAATATAGTGCGTGAGAGCATTCAAATGACCTTTGATGCTATCAAACAAAACAAGCTAAGGTCAATTTTAACTCTGTTGGGAATTTCTGTAGGTATTTTTTCAGTCATTAGTGTAATGACAGCAATCAAAACACTTGAGAATTCAATAGAGTCAGGATTAAATGTTTTCGGCACTAATACGTTTATGATCTCTAAAAGTCCTGCCATCCAGTTTGGAAGAAATGAGAAATACCGAAACAGAAAGAATATTGATCTCGATCAATACTTTGCACTTAAAGAGAGAGCAACATTACCAATATTGGTAAGTGGAGGAGATGAAACGGATCGGGTGCGAATCGTAACTTATAAGGACAAACAAACAAAACAAGCTCCCAAAGTTTCTGGGGGAGACCCTGGCACCTTAAGAACTGTTAATACCTACATTGCTGATGGGAGAAATTTAACAGATGAGGACGTCCATCTATCAAGAAGCGTATGTATTATTGGTGCCGATGTTGTTGATGCCCTTTTTCCTTTTGAGGACCCTTTAGGGAAAGTCATTCAGCTTCAAGGAATTAATTTCACAGTTGTTGGAATAACAGAACGACAGGGTCAGTCATTCGGACAAAGCCAGGATAATTACATCTTCATGCCTATTACTACATTTCTTCAGCGTTTTAAAGGAAGCTCTTACTCCCTAGGTATAATGGTTGAATCGGAATCTGCAGATGTTTATAGTGAAACTCTTGATGAAGTTATAGGTATTTTAAGGACTTTAAGAAAAGTTTCTCCTGGAGATGATAATGATTTTGAAATCACAACAAACGATGAACTCATGGAAACTTTTGGCTCTTTTACAGGATCAATTAAAATCTTTGCATTTTCAATTAGCCTCATTGCCCTAATCGTAGCTGGGATAGGCATCATGAATATCATGCTAGTTTCTGTTACAGAAAGAATTAAAGAAATTGGAGTTCGCAAAGCAATAGGTGCGACAAAAAGACATATTTTAATTCAATTTTTAACCGAAGCGGTTTTTCTTTGTCAGGTTGGTGGAATCATCGGAGTTATTTTTGGAATAGCAGCTGGCAGCTTGATCTCAATTGTTGCTAAGGTTCCTGCTGTCATACCAATCGATTGGGCTGTCTATGGTGTAATAAGTTGTTCACTCATTGGTATTGGATTTGGAAGCTATCCTGCCTGGAGAGCGGCAAATCTGGATCCTGTTGATTCAATGCGGTTTGAATAATTAGACTCGTAATCATTGTTGTAGCTACTCCACAGTTCTCATAAATTAGATCCATTGTTTAATGCAAGAAATTGATTGATGAATTATATAAATCACTCCATTTTGTCAACTTTTTTCCCTTCCAATACTTGTCTTCAAAATCGATCAAAATCTTAACATGAAAACCGTAGCTATCATTCCCGCTCGATTACAGTCAAAGCGCTTTCCCAAAAAAATTCTTTACCCAATAGATGAAAAACCTATGGTAGTTCACGTCTACGAAAACGTTAAAAAATCTGAATCTGTTAACGATGTCATTGTTGCTGTAGATGATGAAGAAACAGTCAAAGAATTGAAAAAATGGAAAGTGAAGACAATGATGTCGGATATTAACCATACCTCGGGAACTGATAGAGTTCATGAGATTGCAAAAACCATTAACGCTGACATTGTGGTAAACGTTCAAGCGGACGAGCCCTATATGAATTACGAGCTCATTGACTTGCTTGTTGAAGAGTTTGTAAACGAAGATATCGAAATTGTTACCGCAGCAGGAAAAACCCTAAATGCTATGCAATTAAATGATTATAATACAGTCAAGGTTATGGTTGATAGAGATAAATTTGCCACAGCTTTTAGAAGAGACCCAATTGAAATGGAAGCTGGAGGCTACTATCATCATGCAGGAATTTATGCTTATACAAAAGGCGCTCTGGAAAAGTTTACCTCATTAGATCAATCAATCAATGAAAAAAATCTAAATCTTGAACAGCTTCGAGCTCTAGACAATGGAATTTCAATCAAAGTTGTTTTGGTTGATAAAGTCTCCAAAGGTATTGATACTCTTGAAGATTTAAAAAGTTTGGATAAATAATGGCACCAAAAAAATCAGTGAAATACATTTTTGTTCTTGGTGGAGTGATCTCTGGACTAGGAAAAGGTATTGCTGCGGCATCTATTGGATATCTTTTAAAGAGCGCAGGTTTAAAAGTGACTATACTAAAACTTGATCCGTATTTAAACGTTGACCCTGGAACAATGAATCCATATCAGCATGGCGAAGTGTTTGTTTTAGATGACGGTTCAGAAACGGATCTTGACCTAGGTCATTATGAGAGGTTTATTGATGTGGATATGCAAAAAATTAATAATGCTACCACAGGTCAAGTCTATAGTACGGTTCTTGAAAGAGAAAGAAGGGGAGACTATCTTGGAGCCACCATTCAAGTCATTCCCCACATTACTGATGAAATTATTTTTCGAATAAAAGCCATCAACACCCCAAAAAAGTTTGATGTTGTTATTTGTGAAGTGGGAGGCACTGTAGGTGACATTGAAAGTCTTCCATTTATGGAAGCAATTCGACAACTCTCCCTTGAAGTTGGTTACCATAATCATACAATAATGCATGTTACCTTGGTTCCTTACATTTTAGCCAGTGAAGAGCTTAAAACAAAGCCAACGCAGCATTCAGTAATGAAATTGAGAGAGATTGGATTAACTCCAGATATGATACTATGTAGAACAGAATTTGAACTTACTCAAGAGGTAAAAAATAAAATTGGCCTCTTTGGAAATGTGAACCCTGAGCATGTAATTGAAGGAACTGAAGTTAAAAGTATTTATGAGGTGCCTCTGACGCTCTATAACCAAAAAGTCTCAGAAATAATTATGGACAGATTGCAGCTGCCTGGTAGAGCTGATATATCTTATTTAAAAAACTTTATCAAGAAGTTCAAGCATCCTAGTAACCAGGTGAATATTGCTATGTGCGGTAAGTATACAGAACTGCCTGATGCGTACAAAAGCGTTCTTGAAGCTTTCGTTCATGCCGGAGTTGAAAATGATGCTCGAGTTAAAGTTCATTGGATTTCTACTGAAAATATCAAAAGCGATCAAGATGCTAAAAAAGCTTTTCAGGCAATGAATGGAATTTTGTTGCTACCGGGTTTTGGATCTAGAGGTTCTGAAGGAAAGGTATTATCATGCAAGTATGCACGTGAAAACAAAGTTCCTTTTTTGGGCATTTGTCTTGGGTTGCAATGCGCGGTGATTGAGTTTGCTAGAAATGTTTGCGGACTTCAGGGAGCAAATAGTACAGAATTCAACAAAAAAACTCCGTATCCCGTCATAGATTTGATGGAGTCTCAAAAAGCAATAAAGGCTAAAGGTGGAACAATGAGACTAGGTGCATATAAGGCTAGAATCAAAAAAGGCACCAAAGCTTTTTCTGCGTACAGAAAGACTAACATTTCTGAGAGACATCGACACCGCTGGGAGGTAAACAATAAATTTAGAGATCGATTAACAAAAAAAGGATTAATTATTTCAGGAGAAAATCCGGAACTGAACCTTGTAGAAATAGTTGAATTGAGCGATCATCCATGGTACGTTGCAGGTCAATTTCACCCAGAATTAAAAAGCAGAGTGAGTAAAGCTCACCCATTGTTTAGAGATTTTATAAAGGCATCAGTTAAACATATTAAAAGCATCAAGTCATGAAAAAAGTTACCATAAGAAATATCACTTACAACGAGGGAAATTTTCCTCTAATTGCGGGTCCATGTGTTATTGAATCAAGAGACCACAGTCTGAAAATGGCAGAAGAAATCCAAAAAATAACTACTTCTTTAAGTATTCCATTCATCTTTAAAAGCTCGTTTGACAAAGCAAATAGATCAGCAATTGATTCGTTTAGAGGA
>MDSW01195677.1_pt1 | contig 11949 bp, 10 predicted proteins | sample 811171 | NCBI WGS metagenome assembly MDSW01 (sample SAMN05326641, study PRJNA326480) | marine metagenome | isolation source: seawater | place: Atlantic Ocean: North West | collected 2012
AAAACATCCCCTTTTAAGTTGTGTACTTTTAAAATAGGCATTCTTTCTTTAACATTAATATTTAATTTTTTATCAATTGTAAAATAAACTTCTGCTGATTCTACTTTATTTTTTTTATTCAAATACAATTCTAAATCACTTAGATTAATATCATTTGTGTCTGTTTGTAAAATCTCTTTTTTAATATCGTTTAAAATCTCTTTGTCAAAACCAATAGAATAATAATTTTCAGACAAAACTTGAATATCTTCTATGTTGCTTTTATTATACTCCATTTCTAATTTTGAAAATAAAAACAATAACAAAACAATCGACAAAGACACTAATAATGTTTTAAACAAATTTATCAACTGTTATTTTTTAATGATTTATATATTTTTTTTACACTTTTTGTAATATCACCTGCTCCTAAAACAATAACTAAATCTGGTTTAATGTGATTAATAACTTTGTCAATTTCTGTATCTTTAATTAATGATTTATAGTCAGCATTTATAAGGTTCAACAAGTCTAATGATTTAACTGTACCTTGATTTTTTTCTCTTGCTCCGTAAATTTCATATAGCACAACGTTATCTGCGATAGAAAGACTTTTAGCAAAATCATCTAAAAAAAAATCTGTTCTTGAAAAAAGATGAGGCTGAAAGAAAACAGTTATTTTTTTATTTAAATATATTTTACTAACAGCATTCAATGTTGCTGAAATTTCTTTTGGATGGTGAGCGTAATCTTCTATTAAAACAAACTTTTCTCTTTCATGAAATTGAAATCTTCTTAAAATGCCTTTAAAGTCACAAATGGCATTATTTATTTGTTTAGATTTTAAACCTAAATTCAAACAAGTTATTACAGCCGCATTTAAATTTGCGATATTATGCTTGCCTGGAAGAATTAAATCTATGTGTTTTAATGCTTGTTGGTTTAATGTATTATGTGGAACATCATAATATGTTTGCACTTGAGTGTTTTTTATTTTTAAATCACATAAAACATTTTCATGTGATATTACCAGTTTTTCTGTTTTATTTAAAAAAAAGTTGAAATTTAAAATCAAATCATCATGGTTTGTGTAAATATCTACGTGATCTAAATCTAAAGATGACACAACTGAGATATAAGGTTTTATTCTTAAAAAAGATTTATCATATTCATCAGCTTCAACAATAAAATATTTTGGTTTATTTGAAAAAATAAAATTTGTTTTTTTATCAGACAAAAAACCTCCTATAAAAGCTGTAATTTCAACACCTGAATAATTTAAAATATGACTAATTAAAGCAGTTATGGTTGTTTTCCCATGTGTTCCTGCTACAGCAATACTTCTTTGAGAACAAATAATAGACTCCAACACTTCCGATCTTTTTTTTAAAACATAGTTGTTCTCTTTTAAAAAAAGAAAAATCATATTTTCTTTACTGATTGCAGGCGTATAGACTACTAAACTTTCTGATTTATCTTGTTTTATAAATGCATCTAAATTACTTTTTTTAAGTTCATAGAAAATATTTGCTCCATCTGAAGATAACTTTTGAGTTATACTGCTTTCTTCTCTGTCATAACCAAAGACCTTTATTCCTTTTTTTAAAAAAAAACTAGCTAAAGCACTCATCCCAACACCTCCTATCCCAATAAAAAAAACTTGATTATAATTAAATTTCATTTTAATATTTTTTTTATTTCAATTAATATCTTATCGACAGCATTATTATTATACATATCCTTTATATTGTCACCCAGAGACTTCATTTCTTGTTTATTTTCAATTAAAGAAAACAAAACTCTTGGCAACTCTTCTAAAACTTGTTTGTCGTGAATTAATAATGCGGCTTTTTTATCTTTTAACACCTTAGCGTTTTTATGTTGATGATTCTCTGCAACATTAGGAGAAGGAACTAAAATTACAGGTTTCCCCACAAACATTAATTCTGAAATTGTAATTGCCCCTGCTCTTGAAACTATTATGTCTGAAACTGAAAAAGCTAAATCTATTTCAGAAATAAAAGGAACAATTTTAATATTTTCTTTTCTTCCAATTAAATCACTTTGAATTTTATCATAATATAATTTTCCTGTTTGCCATAAAATATTAAAATCAAATTCATTGTTTTTGATTAAATCATAAACAGCTTTATTAATACTACGAGCCCCTAAACTTCCTCCCAAAATCAAAACTGTTTTTTTATTAGATAAACCAAAAAAAGAATTAGATTTAGATTGATTTTTGTTAAAATTAAGAATGCTTTCTCGTATTGGATTACCTGTTACAGACAATTTACTACTTTTAAAGTATTTATTCATATTGTCATAAGAGACACAAACCTTATTGACAAATTTACCTAAAATTCTATTTGTTATTCCAGGAAATGAATTTTGCTCTTGTACTAAAGTTGGTATATTAAAAATGGTAGCACAAAACAAAATAGGCCCACTAGCAAAACCACCAGTGCCTATAACTAAATCTGGTTTGTATTTAATTATAATAAAAAAAGAATGAATTAATGAAATAAATAATTTGAATAAAAAAAATAAATTTCTAATTATCTCTCCTCTATGAAAACCAGATATATACAATCCCTTAATTTTATAACCTCTATTAGGTACAATTTCCATTTCCATTTTATTTTTTGCACCAACAAAAACAATATCACACCCCTTATACTCATTGCTTAAAGCATCAGCTAAAGCTAAAGCCGGAAATAAATGACCTCCTGTACCACCACCACTTATAATTATTTTCATTTTATATTTTTTGTTATCCCTATAATAAATCCAAAATTAATACATGTCACTATAATAGAAGTTCCTCCTGTGCTAATCAAAGGCAGATTTTGTCCAGTTACAGGAAACAAACCTATAGCTACAGAAATATTAACTAATGCTTGTAGAACAATACTAAAGGTTAAACCTAAAACTATTAAACCTCTATAATTATTTTTTATATTAAAGTATATTTTGTTTCCTATAAATAATAACCATAAATATAACACCAGAACAAAACCTCCACCAAACAAACCATATTCTTCAACTATTATTGCATATATATAATCAGAGCCGGCTTCTGGTAAAGTACTTCTATGCAAACTTTTACCAGGACCAACTCCTTTCCATCCTCCATTAGACATTGCTTTTCTAGCTTCAATAGCTTGAAAATTATAACTTTTATTCAATTGATCTTTTTTTGTAAAATTATCTATTCTCAAAACCCAAGTTTCTCCTCTAGGAAATAAATTAGAAAAAACTTTTATCTGCTTAATACCTATATATAAAAGAGAAAAAAACAAAAATATAAAAGCAATAGTTTTAAATAAATGAGATATCTTAACTCCTCCAAAAAAAAACAAAACAAAACCTAAAAATAGTATAATTACAGATGTGGAAAAATCATGAGGTATAATAAAGGAAACTATTAAAATAAGCGGTGCTAATAAATATTTTAAAAAATTTTTATACTGACATATACTTGTTTTATGTTTAATTAAATTTCGAGACAGAAACATTATAACTCCTATTTTAGCTATATCTGAAGGCTGAAAAGTTAAGCCAAATGGCAAAGGAATCCATCTTTTAGCACCATTTATTTCAGGAATCAAAGAACCTAAAGGTAAAAGCAAAATAAATAAAAATAATGCTGAACCAAAAAACATTACACGTCCTATTCCTGAATAATATTCAGCTGGTATTTTATGAACTAAAAAAAGCACTATAACTCCAGCAAATAATTTAAAAAAATGTATAATTACTGTTTGAAATCCTTCAGCACTATATACAGCAGCTAAAGAAAATAAAGAAAGAAAAAATACTATTACCCAAATTGAACTATCTCCCTTAAATCTGATTGTATTTTTAATCATGCGTTTTTTACCTCTCTTTTAAAATCATTTCCTCTATCCTCAAAATTATTGTATAGATCAAAACTAGCACATGCAGGTGATAACAAAACAGCATCTCCAAAAGAAGCTAACTGAAAAGACATCTCAACAGCAGACTTCATTGAATCACATTCATGGATGATTTTAATGTGTTTTTTAAATTCTGTCTTCAACTTCGCATTATCCTTACCTAAACATATAAGAGCTTTAACTTTTGTCTTTGCCAAATCTTTCAAAATTCCATAATCATTACCTTTGTCAACGCCTCCAGCTATCCATACTATTGGTTTATTTATTGACTCAAAAGCATACCAAGTGGAGTTCACATTTGTAGCTTTAGAATCGTTTATAAAATCTATACCATATACTTTAATAAAATTTTCTAATCTATGCTCTAGATTTTTAAAATCTCTCAAAGATTCCCTTATTATATTGTTTTCTATATTCATGATTTTAGCAGCTATTGAAGCAGCCATAGAATTATAAATGTTGTGTTTGCCTTGTAAGGCTAATTGATTAATGTTCATAGTTAATTGATTTTGATTTGTTAATAATTGTATTTTTGATTCTCCAAAAAAGGAATGATTTTTTCTATGATATTCATTTTTAGAAGAGAAACTATACTTATTAGATTTTATCTTCTTTTTATCTATTATATTAGAGATAAAATCATCTTCAGAATTAAACACAAAGTGATTTGTGTTATCTTGATTTTGAAATATTCTTAATTTAGAATTTATATAATTATCAAAAGAACCATGGTCCTCAATATGGTCTTTTGTTATATTTAATATTATTGATATATAAGGTTTTAAACAACTAGAATCTCTTAACTGAAAACTACTTAATTCTAAAATATAATATTCATATTCTTTTTTAAATAATTGCATACAAAAACCTGTACCTATGTTGCCAACTGACTTGACTCGGTATTTAGCTTTTTTGAAAATATGTTCTATTAATTTTGTTGTTGTTGTTTTGCCATTACTGCCTGTTACTGCTATTATTTTAGAGTTAGTAAAACGTAACGCAAAATCAATTTCAGAAATTATTTTTATATCTAGTTTTATTAATTTCTTAATAATTAATGATTTTTCATTAATACCCGGACTCTTCACAACTTCATTTGCGTTTTTAAACTCATCTATATTATGTCCACATTCTTCCCATTTTATAGAGTTTTTTTTCAATATTTTTTTGTACTTTTTTGATATTACATTTTTATCTGACAAAAAAACATCGTATCCTTTTTGTTTAGCTAACAAAGCTGCACCACAGCCACTCTCTCCACCACCTATAACAATAATTTTTTGATTAATCATTTATCTTAATTTTAATGTAACAACACTTAGTACAGCTAATATTAAAGCAACAATCCAAAAACGTATAACTATTTTATTTTCATGAATTCCTTTTAATTGAAAATGATGATGGATTGGAGTCATTTTAAAAATCCTCTTACCTATGCCAAATTTTTTCTTGGTGTACTTAAAATATGAAACCTGTAAAATCACAGATAAATTCTCAATTAAAAAAACTCCGCAAAGAAGAGGCAATAATAATTCTTTCCTTATTAAAATAGCAAACACCCCTATTATACCTCCTAATGTCAAACTGCCTGTGTCTCCCATAAATATCTGAGCAGGAAATGAGTTAAACCATAAAAAAGCTATACAAGATCCAACATAAGCGGCTATAAAAATGACTAATTCAGAAGCATTAGGTATATATAAAATATTTAAATAATCAGCTAAAATTAAATTACTAGAAACATAAGCAAATACCCCCAACGTGACACCTATAATAGCGCAAACACCTGTAGCTAATCCATCTAAACCATCTGTTAAATTTGCTCCATTTGAAACTGAAATTATAACTAAAACAACTACTATTGTAAATAATATAAATGTAAATTTATTTTTATGTTTTCCTGTCCATTCCGTCAACCACTCATAATCAAATTCATTGTTTTTAACAAAAGGTATTGTTGTTATTTTTTTATCTGTAAATTCATAATTTAGATTATTAATATCATAACTGTATTCATTTTTATCTTGATTTTTAATTTTAATGTCAGTGTCACTATTAAAATAAAACACTGAAGCAACAAATAAAGCTAATAAGAGCTGTCCCAGTATTTTAAACTTAGCAGATAAACCTTTTTTGTCTTTTTTAAAGACTTTAATGTAATCATCTAGAAATCCTATTAAGCCTAATATTATTGTAGATATTATCATAATAATTATATACATGTTTGTTATTTCTGCCAATAAAAGTGTTGGTATCAAAATCGAAGCTATAATTATAACACCTCCCATAGTTGGTGTCCCATGTTTACTCTCTTCTCCCTTTAACCCTAAGTTGCGAGATATTTCTGATATTTGTTTTTTTTGTATAAAAGCTATAATTCTCTTTCCAAAAAATACTGTTACAAAAAATGAAATAATAACAGCCAACATTGCTCTAAAAGATATATATTCAAAAACACCTAATCCCGGTATAATAAAATTTTGATCTAAAAATTGAAATAAGTAGTATATCATGGTTAATTATTTAGTAGTTTTTCTATTATTTTAACATCATCAAAAGGATGTCTTACTCCTTTTATTTCTTGATATTTTTCATGACCCTTGCCAGCAATGAAAATTATATCTTCACTCCTAGCTAATTGAGAAGCCTCTTTAATTGCTAACAACCTATCTTCTATGAAGAATAAATTACTTTTATTTGCATCATGAAAACCTGACTTTATGTCTTCTATTATAAAAGAGGGATTTTCGTTTCTAGGATTATCAGAAGTGACTATAGTAGTGTCACTAAATTTATCTGCTACTTTACCCATTAAAAATCTTTTACTTTTATCTCTATCTCCTCCACAACCAAAAACAGTGATTATTGATTGTTTTGGTTTTTTAAAAGATTTTATGGTAAGTAACGCCTTTTCTAAAGCATCTGGAGTATGAGCATAATCAACTAAAGCGATGATATCTTTTTTAGATTTAACTCTTTGCATTCTCCCTTTAGGTGCTTCTAAAAATTCAAAATATTTTAATATCTTTTGAATATCTTTAATGAAATATTTAGCTACACAGAAAACAGAAAGTAAATTATAAAAATTAAAACAACCTAATAAACTTGTTTTAAAATCTACGGAATCGAAATTTAACAAACTATGATCAAATCCACGTCTTATAACTTTCCCCTTAATATCAGAATCGTTTTCAAACGAAAAAGTATAATACTTTAATTTTATTTTATCAACAATATCAAAGAAGTGATCATCGTCTTTATTAATAAAAGCTATTTTTTCTGAACTCATTAAATCAAAAAAACTTTTTTTAGCTAACAAATAATTATTAAAATTTTTATGATAATCTAAATGATCGTGAGATATGTTTAAAAACATCGCAACATTAAAGTCAAGACAATAAACTCTATCCTGTGATAAAGAGTGAGAACTTACCTCCATAAAACAATATTCACATTTATCTTGAACCATTTTGTGTAAAAAATGATTTATAGACAAAGCGTCTAAAGTTGTTAAAGTGGATTGCTCAGAATAGTTGTTAATCTTATTTTCTATAGTAGATAGCATCCCACATTTATACCCCATTAACTTAAATAACTGAAATAACAAACTTACAACTGTTGTTTTTCCATTTGTTCCTGTGACACCTATCAATTTAATTTTTGAAGAAGGATTGTCATAAAAATTAGAAGATATTACGCTTAAAGATTTTCTGGCATCTTTTACTTGAACATATGTAATTTGTTTTTTTAAATTATTTGGTATATGTTCTGTAATTATAACTTTAGCTCCTTTATTTATAGCAGAATCTATGAACTTATTTCCATCTAAATCTAAACCTTTAATAGCTACAAAAAGAGAGTCGTTGATAGCCTCTTTTGAATTAAAACAAACCTTTAAAACATTTAAGTTTAAACTGCCTTCAGTATTAACTACTTCTACTTTATTTAATATTTCTTTTAATTTTTTCACATTAAAAACAATGTTATTTTTTTAATATCTTTTAATCTGGAACCTGGTTTAGGTATTTGATTTACAACTTTACCTCTACCTGATAATTCTACATCAATTCCGTAATTATTTAAAATAAAACTCGCATCTGTAATATTATAATTAGTCATATCTGGCAAAAAACCTTTTTTAAGGTCATTGTCTGTTTTAGAAACAATTTTTTTTAAATAATCTATTTTGTTTATTTCAAAGTGATTTGAAAGAGATTCAAGTCTTTTTTTAGATAAAACTTTATTATCTGTTAACTGTAAATCTTGAGTTTTATATTCATTTTTATTGCGAAATAAATCAAAATCTAAATTGTATATTTTTTCAGCTATGTCTTTAAAAACTGGTGCCGCAACTGTGTTTGCGTAATATTGTTTTTTAGGATTATTTATAACTACTATGCAACTATATTTTGGTTCATCTGCTGGGAAAAAACCGGCAAAAGAAGTTTGATATTTCATTTCTTCTTTATCTCTTAAAGTATAATTAATTTGAGTTGTACCTGTTTTACCTGCTAATTCTAAAAATTTACTTTTTATGTTTTTAGCTGTGCCATTTAAAACAACTCCTTTCATTAATTCAATTAATAAATCTGATACTTTTTCACTACATATTACTCCCATTGAAGTTGGATTGAACTGATTATGATTACTTACAAAACCATTACTTTCTATGCGTTTTACTATTTTCGGCTGCATCATTTCACCTCTGTTAGCAACAGCATTATATATTGTTAAAATCTGCAAAGGGGTCATCTCCACTTCATAACCAGTCGACATCCATGGCAAAGTGACGCCAGACCATAAATAGTTTTCCGGAGTAGTGAAAGAAGGCTTAGGTTCACCAGCAATATCTAACATAAAATCATGATCTAATATAGAATAAAGCCTATCTATAAAATCTTGTTCTTTGCCTTTATAGTTCTCTGTTATAATTCTTGATATACCAATATTAGAAGATTTTTCAAAAGACTCTTTTATAGTAATCTTACCATAGCCTCCTTTTCTGGCATCTTCCATTGTTCTATCAAAATATTTAAACTCACCTTCAAATGTATTTATAGTATCATTAATACTTATGTCTAAACTTGGGTCTGATAAAGCTATCATCAAAGAAATCAGTTTAAAAGTTGAACCTGGCTCATTTTTTGTCCCAATAGCGTTATTATAACTATCAAAATATTTGCCACTTTCTAATCTTTTTAAATTTGTTATTGCTTTTATATATCCTGTTTTCACTTCCATCAAAACCACACAACCATAATCAGCCTCTTCTTCCAGTAATTTTTTCTTTAAAGAAGACTCTATGATATCTTGATATAATACATCTATAGACGTCACTATATCTTTACCTATAACAGAATTTCTTATGTTTCTCCCTGTTGGAATCCAAACATTACTACCTATATATTTTTCTTCCCTGTACCCTGATTCTCCTTCTAAATACCCATTCCAAGAACCTTCTAAACCAACTCTTCTACTAGTGACTCTGTCGATTCCTATTGTCCTCCTAGCCAAATCATAAGGATGTTTTCTTGTCATCCTTTGCTTTATTATCAAACCTCCTTTATTTGAATTATAACTTTTAATATTCATTCTCTTATTGTTACCTAACTTAAAAACTGGAAAATTTATTAACGATTTTAATTGAGTGTAATCAACTTTTTTTTGAAGACTAAAAAATCTTTTGTTTTGCTTTTTAGCTTCTAAAAAAGATTTTTTATACTCTTTTGATGATTTATCATTAAACAATGAAGAAATCAATATAGATAGAGAATCAATATTTTGTGATAGAACTTTTGAATCTATAACAAAAAAATCTAAATACAAATCATACTCTGGGATAGATGTTGCTAATATTTTTTTATTTTCAGAATATATATTACCCCTTACAGCTGGTATAGGAGAAGTCCTGATGTTAGTTATGCTTTTTGCATCAATTAAAGTAGCATCTAATATAGTTATCACCATTAAAGAGACAAACCCCAAAAGAAATATATTAACTATAATTATTTTAATCAACTTGCTCATCAGGTATTTCAATTATAGTTGGTTGTTTTAAACTTTCTCTAAAACCCAAAGGCTCTACGATTTCTTTAATTTTAGAATATCTTGTAAAAGACATTAAATAAGTTTTTGTTGTTATATACTCGTGTCTTTTATTTTCTAATAATATCTCCTTATTTCTTATTTCTTTTTCAATAGATTCATTTTCATAAACAATTGATATAAAAAACAACATAAATGAAAAAACCAAAAGAACAAACTTTAAGGAATCTTCTGTAAATATTATATTTGATTTTTTTTTCATATTATAATTTAACTGCTATTCTCATTTTAGCACTCCTTGATCTTTTATTATTAAATATCTCTTTAGAATCAGGGACAATAGGTTTTTTGTTAACAGCTTTTAATTCACTTAAATTGTTCCCGTAAATGTCTTTGTTCTCTAACCCTTTGAAGTTGCCATACTTAAAGAAATTTTTAACTATTCTGTCTTCTAGTGAATGATATGATATTATTATTAACCTAGCTCCTTTTTTTAAAAAATTACAAGATTGAATTAAAAAAGATTTTAAATTTTCTATTTCTGAATTCACCTCGATTCTTATTGCCTGAAAAACTTGTGATAAATATTTGTTTTTTTTGTTTTTAGGTAACACAAAGTCTATACTTTCTAAAAAATCATATACTGTTTTAATCTTCTTTTTATCTCTACTTTTAATAATTTGCCTAGACAAAGAAGAGTGATTTTTTATTTCTCCAAAATCTCGAAAAATTTGCTTTAAATCTTCAAACTCATAGTTGTTTATAACATCATATGCTGAAACATCTGAATCAGGGTTCATTCTCATGTCTAAGTCAGAATCATGTTTATAAGAAAAGCCTCTTTTACTGCTAATTTGAAAAGAAGACAAGCCTAAATCTGCAATAATCCCATCAACTTTATCTATATCTAGAAGAGATAAATTATTTTGTAAATAAATAAAATTTTGATTTATTATTTCTAACCTTTTGTCTGAATTTGTGTTTGTTTTCAGAATATGATTGTCCTGGTCAAAAGCTACAACTCTACCTTTATTTATTTTTGACAATATTAATCTTGTATGTCCTCCTGCTCCATAAGTAGCATCAATATATGTTCCATTTGGATTTATGCATAAATTATCTATTGTCTCATTTAATAAAACTGGAATGTGTGTCAATTTTGATTTTTATTTATATCCCCCATAACTTCCTCAGCTAATTTGCTGAAATCAGGAGTTGATGTTAATAGTTTGTTTTCATACTTATCTCTATCCCAAACTTCTATCATGTTTACTGAGGAAGAAAGCACAATATTTTTGTCTATATCGGCAAATTGCAACAAGTCTTTAGAAATAAGTATTCTATTATTACTGTCTAAATCAACCAATTTGACGCCTGCGTTAAAAAGACGAATAAAGTCATTGTTTTTTTTAACAAATCTGTTCAAAGAATTAACTTGATTTACAATAACATTCCATTCTTCTAATGGGTAAACTTCAATGCATTTATTGAAGACACTCCTTTTTACAACAAAAGGTTTTGATAAAAAATTTAATAATTGTTTTTGCAGAGGAGCAGGTATTTTAATCCTACCCTTGAAATCTATCTTACATTGATATGTTCCAATTAAGCTAACCATTACACTAAAGCACTTGTTTTGAGCCGAATATAGTACTTTTAATCCACAATTTACCACAATTTACCACAATTGTTGAAAACTTATTTTTTCAATTGTTGATAAGTCTAATTATGACATAGGAATGAAATTCTTATTTTATTTACTTTTATGTACATGAAAGTAATAAAAGAAAATAACTTTGAATACATAGAAGAAGGAAAAGGTGAACCTATAGTCTTGTTACATGGTTTAATGGGTGGACTAGAAAACTTTGAGCACCTAAAAGGAGAGTTAACTAAATTAAAACTAAAAGTCATTGCTCCATCATTACCTATTTTTCAAAATTCGATCGCAAAAACAAACATAAAATCTTTAGTAAATTTTTTAAATAAATTTTTAGATTACAAA
>MDSW01102037.1_pt1 | contig 11948 bp, 7 predicted proteins | sample 811171 | NCBI WGS metagenome assembly MDSW01 (sample SAMN05326641, study PRJNA326480) | marine metagenome | isolation source: seawater | place: Atlantic Ocean: North West | collected 2012
AAAACGGATCGGCTATGTCGTCAACTGGATGAGGTGATGTTGGAATTTGATGGCAGAGTTTATCTGGCCAAAGACGCCTTGGTTTCTGCAGAAACGTTTTCTCAGATGTATCCCAAGTTGGAAGAATTTAAGAGGATTAAAAAGCGACTTGATCCTGAAACATTGTTTAGATCGCACCAATCTGATCGGGTTGGAATTACCTGTACACCTTAAGATGTGTTAGACCATGGCAAACCAAAAAACGCATACTGAACGTAAGTTCGAGCGGGCTCAACTGCGCAAACTGGAGCGGCGACAAAACCGGCAGTCTGGTCATTTTGATTCTAAATTTCAAGACGAGATTCCACTGGTCAATGTAAGACTTGCTCTTTCAGCCGTCCTAGCGTTGCTGACCGTTGTTTTGGCACTTAAGGCATTCGAGTTTCCTGTCCCAAATACGGACGAGCCAACAGTGATTAATTTATCGGGAGCCGGTATCGATGATGCCAATATCTTTTTTACTTACGCAAAAAATGTAGTGGAAGGACATGGAGCCGTTTATTATTCCGGCGGCGACCCTGTGGAAGGTTATTCGTCTACTTTATTCATGATGCTTTGTGCAGTAGGGATGCTTGTTACCGAAAATATCGAGTTCTTCGTGTTATTGGTAAACGCGATTCTTATGTGTGGCGTGTTAATCTCATTACAATTCTTTTTGCATGGGCTGGCGAAAGAGTCGCTACCCGAAGACACTCCGATTACTAAACGCGAGTTGTTGGTTGTTAATTGGGCAGCTAGTGCGCTGTTATGGGCCTGGGTGGTTGTTAGTCCCGCATATGTCATCTGGGTGACGGTCACTTTGATGGATGTTGGACTATGGGCTTTTGTCTTTGTGTTAGGCTCGTTGGCAGTTGTTCGCAAAGCCCTTAGGCCGAACTCCTCCTCCCGGTCTTTAAACCTGTGGATTTTATTGTTGTTGCTGACTCGTCCTGAGGCGTTCTATTTGTGTCTTGTCTGGTTGTTTGTGATTGTTGTAACGCGAGTGAAGCAGGGGAGTCGTGTTGTACCGGCAGTAAAATCCATCAAAGGATCGATTCTTTACTATTTTGCTGTTGTCGGTGTAATCACGGCGTGGCGATATTTGTATTTTGGTTATCCGTTTCCAAATACTTATTATGCAAAGGTTTCATCGGATTTTTTCTATAACTTAAAACTTGGCGTCGGATACCTGATTGAATTTGTGAAGGCTGAGCCTTGGGCAGGAGTGGCGTTGTTAATGAATGCTGTCTTAGTGCTGCAGACATTCCGAGTTCCCTGGAATGCAGATCAACCCGTAGGTTCTAAACCGATCGCAATGATTTCTTTGATCACGTTACTTGCTTGCATTTCACCAGTTTTGACCGGTGGCGACCATTTCAACTACTTTCGTTTTTTCCAACCCTACTGGCCGCTTATGGCCTTGGCTCCTCTTTATTATTTTCGAAAGTATTTTCTCATTGAATCCCTGCCAACTATGAGAAAGCCACTCCGAGTGGCACTTTCGACAGCGGCATTGATTGGAACGATGTTGCTTGCTCAGACTCCACCATGGTCAGTCCTTCTGCGTACGAATGGGATTGTGCGTCCAACACTGACAAATGAATTCCAATTGGCTTTAGGCGGAAGGCAACTTGGTGAAATGCTTAATGCATGGAATGCAGAGTTGCAGTTAAAGAATGACAGCAAGCAACAGGCATTTAGTTTAGGAACGCTGACAACTGGTGGTATTGGTTATACCTATAAGGGTCCCGTCTTGGATATGCTGGGATTAAATAACGTCCAGATGGCTCATCGTCAGGGAGATCGCAAAGGAAATAAGAACCATGCGGCATTCAATAAAGACATCTTCTTCGCTCAGTCGCCTGATCTGTTTGCTCCGAGAAGCCAAAGCAAAATCATTCAAACTCGGAACGATGTGTTTCCATTTAATGTAGGTAACGAGTTTTGGGTAGCAGCCTTGAAAGGTTTGGGGACGGATCCGAGGTTTTTTGACCAGTATGCTCCAATTGAGATTACGCAGCGTGAGGAAGACGGTAACCTAATAGGGCGTTGCACTGTTTGGGTCAAGAAATCACTGCTTGACTCGATTCTTAACAAAGAAACAAATTACTTTTCGGTAACAGTACTCGCTGAATCCTCGACTTAAAACCAAAGCTAATCTTGGTGTTAGGTTATAGCTTTGGTGGTACTCCGAGGCTTTTGCCTCCGTCGATAGCGATATCAGTACCGGTCACAAATCGTGCTTCATCGCTGGCGAGGTAAAGAATTGCCGCCGCAATTTCTTCAACATCGATCATGCGACCTTCTGCCTGTGCCATGGGGCTGGCAGCTATTGTCGCTTTATAAGCGGCGTCAAAGTCACCAGTTGATTCAAGGTCACTGAGCATCATACGCGTGTTACCAACCGGACCTGGGCAAACCGTATTTACGCGGATTTTATCTTTACTGTGGCAAAGAGCCAGACTCTTTGTAAAGGCAATCAAGGCGCCTTTACTGGTACTGTAAACGGGGTCATGAACTCTGGGAAGGATCCCGGCATTACTAGCCAGATTGATGATGGATCCACCCGTCGGTTGCATATAGGGAATGGCATGTTTGCAGCACAGGAAGGCTCCCTTAAGATTGATCCCCATCACGTGATCCCATTCCGCTTCAGAAACATCTGGGATTTGTTTAATCAGACCAACTCCTGCGTTGTTTACAAGGATGTCAAGATTTCCGGAAGGGGACACGGCCTGTTCAATTAACCCGACGACATCTGATTCATCGGTCACATCACATGGGCGTTGGAATATGCCTAGCTCTGCATAAAGCATGTCATTTTCTTCATTGTTGATGAGGTCTCCACAATATACGTCGGCACCGGCTTTGGCCAGTGCGATCGCTGTGGCTCGTCCAATGCCGTAGGAACCCCCCGTAACCACAGCAACTTTCCCTTCCAGATTCATGTGTTCGTACTTTCTAATCGGTGAGTGTGAGCGAGAAATTAGTCTGGGGTGAAGTGAGTTATTGTCCACCCCCTTCAGGGATGGGCCAATTCCAACCACAAGTATAACCGCCATCAACATAGATCGTTTGGCCTGTCAGAAATGCAGAGGCATCGGAAGCTAGAAACAGCGCGGTTCCCACCATGTCCTCTGGAGTTCCTAGTCGGCGCTGAGGTGTATTCGTTTTACCCCACTGCTGCATCTGATCAAGTGACCATAGTTTTTGTGTTAAGTCAGTGAGGATAAACCCCGGGGCTAATCCGTTGACTCGAACCCCGTGCTCACCCCATTCCAGCGCGTGTCCTTTGGTCATATGCCCGAGGGCTGATTTGCTCATGGCATAGGGCAGCACATTCTTAAGCGGACGTAAAGTGTTGAGAGACTCAATGTTAATAATCGCTCCGGACTTTTGTTCGATCATTACCTTGCCTGCGCTACAGGACATTTGATAAGCACCTTTGAGATTAATGTTCATAACAAAGTCATAGTCGTCTTCGGTGATTTCAAGACTTGGTTTTCGTCGATTGACTCCGGCCACGTTTACGAGTGTGTCGAGACGCCCATATTTCTCCAGAACCACTTGAATCAAGGCCTGAATATTGTCTGATTTGGCAACATCACACACGACAGGTATGACTTCGTGCACAGATCCGGCCTCGGTGATTTCGTTGGCAGTTGTGTTCAATGAGTCTGCTTCACGTCCGGTGATAACGGTATGTGCCCCCCGGACCGCGAATCCCTGGGCAATGGCTTTGCCGATTCCACGGCTACCGCCGGAAATAATAACAATCTGGTCGGCGACGGAAAACAAAGGATCGGACATATTGAGTACCTAATGGGATAGTTACATCTAAACAAACAATGCTCGAAACAGACGGATCTGCCTCGAGCATCAGATAGTCGGTATGACTTTTAGGATAGCCTATTTCTGGAATAGTTGGGGGCTACTCAGGCTGGATCCATTAAGAGCAGGGACGGAAGCGCCTGCCGGAATAATCGGTCGCAGGAAATTGATAACATCAGCCTGTTGGCGAATGTCGTCGAATTTCACCGTCATCGCGCTGTGTGTCTTACGTTCGGATAAGTAACTAACTAGCTCATCACGGACATCTTCGATTGATTCGACCACGGGCACCGTGTGCCCGGTACATCTCATGATGATGTATTTTCCACCGACAGCGACGATTCCCGAAAGCTCCCCTTTTTTCAGACGGAATGCCTCTTCTTCGACAATGGGTTGACCACCATGCTTACGAATCGGGGGTACTTTTCCCTGATTAGCGCGGGAAACAGGCTCGATCGAATACTGTTCGGCTAGTTGGCCAAAGAAGTAGTCGTTGGAATTATTGTTGGCAAGATCCCATACCATATTGGCCTGCCGTTGCGTGTTGAGCACAATGGCCATGACCTCCACACGTCGGCCATAGTTGGATTCAAAGCCACGTTGCAGGTCTTCTTCAGCGATTTTAGCATCTTCACTAACGAGTTTTTTTAAGGCGGCCGATGGCCAAACAACATCCTTGACATAAATGTCGACGGTGACATCATCTTTGCTTGTGACAGCCTTAAGCCATCCTTTGACGTCAGGTTGCCCTGAATCATCGAGATAGCCACGTGAATCTGCGGCTCGTTTGATCTCGGCCAGAATATCTTGTTGGACGACTTCTTTGTTCTGAGCCGTCAAGGCCAGCGAAAGCAGTTTGCGGTTGATTTCACCTTCGAGCACGTCTATCCCGTACCTCGTAATACACTCTTCAGCCAATTCGCGAACGGTGATTTTCTGGCCGTTAAGGATTGCGACAACACCTGGGTGAGATTCTTTCAGACTGGGATCTTCGTATACAGATTGAATTTTAGCTTCGGCTTGAAGTCGTTGGAATATACGACCCGCAGCGGCTTCCAAATTCTGTTCTCGAATCTTATCTCGCAATCGAGCTTCCGCATCCACTTTGAATTGAGGTGCGATGTAGGTCGAGGGGATTCTTTTTTCACACTTCATTAAAATGTACTGATTGGCAATTTTTACCAATTCCGAAATTTCACCTTCTTGGAGGCTAAAGGCCTCCGCCTCCAAGCTTGGGTCACCCACATGCTTGCCGATCGGTGGGATAAGCCCGCGAGCACTGGCGCTGGCCTGATCTTCCGAATGTTCTTTGGCTAGAGAGCCGAATTGTTCCGGTTCCGCTAAAGCCTGCTTGCGTAATTCTGTAATCGTGGTGAGGTCCGAGTGAGCGATGATGCGCACTTTGACTTTTGGGCCGAATTCGGATTCAAATGCCTTCGTCAATTGTTCAGGCGAAACTTCAATTTCCCGCGAGGCAAGTTGTCGCAGGGCAAGATTGATCCACATGTGTTCATTGCGATATTGGTCCGGAGCGATATGACGTTCCTGTTGCAGCATTGTCAGCCACCGATCAACGGACATCCCAAATTTTTTGGCCATGCGTTCAATTTCACGATCCAGTTGTTCCTCACTGATAACGATTTGGTGTTTTTCACAAGCTTGTTTGATAAGCCGCTTGTTAAGGTAACCCTCGAGCGTTTCTTTGCCATAACGATCCAAACAAGCCTGAGCCAGTTCGTTACGAGAAATATTTTCGCCATTAACCTGAGCAACGACTTTCAACTTTTTCGTTTCAGTAACAGAACTTGAAGTTCTCGCCGTAATGGCCGCCTGAGAGACTCGACTCGTAGTGGAGGAAGCTTTAGGTGCTGTCGGGGATTGCTCCGTTTTATTGGTCGTCAGCTTAGGCTCCGGCGTAGTACTTTGAACAGGAGCAGCCGTCTGCGGGGCACGGAATTGCGTTGGCTTTTGTTGCGCTTCAGCTTGTTCCGGAGCAGTCCAGTACAGTCTTGCAACGTAGGTAACGGCCAGTAATCCTATGGCAGTCATACTTAAAATGAACTTTCGCAGTGAGCGAGATTGTTCCGTAAACTTCAGTTTTTCTTCAGTACCCGTTTGGCTTTCCTTGCCACTCATCGGATGCTCCTTAACCCATCAATTCCATTTGATCGCTAAGGGACTACAATGGCCCCTCCACCCCGGAATTCCAAGCATTATCGGTGTTTCCTGCTCGGATCTAGGCGCGCAAACAGCCCCCCAGGTGCGATGAGTATAGAGGGTAATGGAAAAATGGGTCAAGACAGCTTTCCCACTTCTTTGGAGTCAAAGTTTAGAGAAATCTAAGCTCATCACCTGGTCGTTGGCACTATGGGATGAGGATGATTTTACCGGCAATGGAGCCCTCTTTTCCAAGAGTGTTGTCCTCCTGAAGTTGATGCGCATTGGCTGCCTCTGAAAGAGGTAAAGTACGACTTATTTGAGATTTCAATGTACCATCAGCAAGCCATTGATTGATGTCATTTGCACAGGCCCTTAATTCATCGGCTGATGCCTTGAACATGACAAAGCCAAAGAGTTGAAGACATTTGACATAGAATGGACCAACAGGAAATTCAGGACGAGCATCTCGGCCGGCCATGATCACAATGCGTCCGCGTTCTTTCATGACCGAGACAATCCCTTCGATATTGGGTTCTCGCAATGTTTCCCAAAAGACATCGACGCCTTCGGGAGCTGCTTTCAGTATGGCTTCCAACTCGTTCTCTGTTTTGTAGTTAATCACAGTGTCTGCACCTAACTCACGACATCTTACAGCTTTTTCATTGGAGCCTGCTGTGGCAATAACGCGAGCCCCCGCTCGTTTAGCCATCTGCAAGACCATCGCCCCAACGCCACCAGTACCACCATGCACAAAAATAGTCTCACCGGCCTGTATTTTGGCATCGCGGAATAGCCCTAAGTGTGCCGTGACTCCAACAAGAGAACACGCAGCCGCATCTTCGTCGGAAACGTCATCGGGAGTAGGGTAAAGCCACTCTTCATCAATACTGCAGTATTCGGCAAAAGTGCCCTGGCGACCAAGCAATCCCTGATTTGTTCCCCAAACGCGATCACCAACTTGAAAACGGGTCCCCTTTTCGCCTACAGCCTCGATAGTCCCGGCCAGGTCACAGCCGACCACAAACGGGTTTGGCAAGTCCCAATAATTTGCTCCGTTACGAATGTAAGTGTCGACGGGATTGAGCGAAACAGCACCGATTTTCACCAAAACCTGCCGGCCTGTTGCGACCGGCTTTTCAATGTCTCCGTATTGGATATTTTGGGATGGTCCACATTCGGTGATATAAGCGGCTTTCATCGTCATTGGGTTACCTTCAGTATTGGCTAGGATTGTATTGATGGTTAGATAATAAAGTATTGTACAAAAGAAGAGTGTGCTCGTTTGATGGTTGCGGCTATGGTAGGTCTATTCGCTTTCGAATTGTCTTTTAAACTAGTTGTTTGATAAACAATGACTGTCGACGCATTCCATTTTTATTTATGAACAGCAGGAAGATTTGGCCCATTATGACCTCTATTGATCTCCAACTACTGGTAGGTAGCGTTCGGCAAGCTGGGGCGGAAGGAAAAATTTCAGATTCAGCCGTCGTCAATTTGTGTCACTGGATAACTTCTGCCGAGTATGACAAGTATTTGCCAGCCATAATTACGCATATCCAGAGTGAACGTTGGCAGGAATTAGACAATGCTTTTTGGAAAATTCTAGAATTCGGTACGGGGGGGCGACGTGGGCGAATGTATCCGTTTGGTTCTAATACGATCAATGAACGTACGATTGGTGAAAGTGCCCAGGGTTTGGCAAATTACGTTCAATCTCAATTCGATTCCGAACCGTTGACGTGTGCAATTGCGTATGACACACGTCACCGATCAAGGGAGTTTGCTGAGCTTTGTAGCGGGATCATGGTGGCTAACGGTTTTCATGTTTACATGCTAGATGATTACCGAGCGACGCCTCAATTGTCGTTCCTGATTCGTCAAAAACAATGCCACTGCGGGATCATGGTGACAGCCAGCCATAATCCACCCTCGGACAATGCCGTGAAAGTGTACTGGTCGACAGGAGGGCAGATTTTACCGCCACACGATCAAGCGATCATCCAGCAAGTAATGGAAAATGTAAAAGAGATTAAAGCAGTAACGTTCGAAACGTCAGTTAATGAAGGTCATCTTTCTATTTGTACGGATGAGATCGATGATTCTTTCCAACAAACATTGCTGGCGTTAAGTCAGCCTGGGCCAAAAGAACTGAAGTTGGTTTATTCACCGTTGCACGGTGTTGGTGGCAAGGTAATCCCCGGTTTGCTAAAGGCAGCAGGCTTTGAAGATGTTGTGGTCTTTCCTGACCATGCTCAACCCGACCCGGATTTCACGAATGTGGCGGGACAAGTATCAAATCCGGAGAACTTCGAAGTCTACCAACCCATTATTGAATTCGCCCGGGAACGATCGGCGGATGTTGTCATTGTGACGGATCCGGACGCCGATCGACTGGGCTGCGCGGCACCTTTGAGTTTTAAAGACGATGCAGAATGGAAAGTTTTTAATGGTCATCAGTTGTGTGTGATGTTGGGCGCTTATCGATTAGAGTCACTTCAGCAAGCCGGGCAGCTTACCGATCAAAGCTTTCAGGTTACGACATTGGTAACTACGCGGATGCTCGAGCGAATAGGAGAGAGCTTTGGAGTATCGACTCGAGGAGATTTGTTGGTCGGGTTTAAGTGGATTGCCGGAGCGATTGATGAGGGAGGTCCGGAACACTTTGTTTACGGAACCGAAGAATCTCATGGCTTCATGATTAGCGATTACTGTCGTGACAAAGATGGAGCCGTTGCCTCGATGCTATTGGCAGAATTAGCCGCGCGACTCAAAGCGGATGGTAGAACGCTGCACGATTTTCTCGATTCTTTGTACTGGCAGCACGGATACCATCTGGAAGATCTCCTTACAATCTATATGGAAGGCAGCGAAGGCATGGGGCGCATGATGCGTCTGATGGATTATTTGAGAGCGACTATGCCCGTCAAGCTGGGAGGGTTAAAGGTACAAAGTAAGCGAGATTACTTGACGCATACGATTACTTTTTGTGATGGCCAAAAGAGTGAGTTGGTAGGGCCAACAGACAACTTAATCTTTTTTGATTTGGATCAGGAAGGAAGCTACATAGGTATTAGGCCATCGGGAACGGAACCCAAATTGAAGATTTATCTGTTCACGTATGAACCTGCGGAAAATTTAGCGGATTTGAAACTAACACGTGAAGCAATGAGTATCACGTTGGCTGGTATAGAGTCTGATATCCGGAGGATTGTTGAGCAGATTGCCTGAAAGTGACTAGTTACTAGTGTGGGTTAGATTGAAAAACAAAAATCCAACGAGTCGTACCAGCAAAACATAACCCATCCAAACCAAAGCTCCGCCCAGCATTGCCTGGATTAAACTCTTGCCGGTTAAGAGGTTCATTCCTGTCACGTTGATGATTACCACGATTAACGCACAAAACAAGAATTTGGTGAATAGATCCCCCTGATATTGAAGGCGCTTAGTAAATTCACTTGAAAGAGGGCGCATTACACTTCCTGAAGCCAGGATGTTCAGCACAAAGAAAGGAAAAAGAATAACAGAGATAATGGAACTCAAGATTGCTGGAAGGGATGATTCTGCGAAAATCAGATTAAGTAATGAAAATAAAATACCTGCCGGAATAAGAGCATAAATAATACCGCAAAACAAAATAAAGGCATCTGAAAAAGTATTCACGATGGAAAAGGCAGGCCAATAGGAGATGGACATGTCTCCTGCGCTAGTTTGCCGGAGAATATTCATCAGTGTTGGCAGTCCTGCAAGATTGACGAAGATAAACATCGTCAAAGCGGCAACGAATAAAAGGACTCCTCCCACGGCTTTGATGGAAGATGTGGGTGACTGGAGAGATTCCTGAATATCAAATTCTTCCACGACTTCGGTTTTAAATGCTGGTTTTTTGTCACGGGAAGCCGCTGTGTCAGAATTGGAATTACCCTTAAAGGTGTTCAGCGACATGGAAAAAACAGCAGCTGTCAACGCGTAGCCGATGGTTAGCAATGTAATTCGAGCCAGAGTGGTTGGACTAGCAAACAATTGAGTAATTGAATTTAGCCAGTGATTTTTATTTTCATTTGACGCTTGCTCCTGCTGAATCTTTTCGTCTTGTTGCTGCTGAGCTCGTTCAAGTATTTTTCGACTGGCCACATATTCATCACGCTGAATTTTATCCCTCATATCAGGGATTTCGCTTAGGACCTGTTTGGAAGTCGTCGGTGTTTGGGTGTTACTGAGTTCGTCGAGTTCATCACGGATCGCTCTTTTTATAGGTTCAGGCATTTTTGCCGGGGCAACGATCGTATGCATTTTATAACAGTCCGGGCAACTTTTCTGAGTGCCGATGTCTTCAGGAGTTGCCGTAATACCTGTCCCGCAGACATCGCACTCTATCTCCCATTCGACGAATGTTTTGTAAGTGGTTTCTTTCTTAGGGGTGGGTTGGTTTTTTGAAAGTACGGCGATCCGTGTCTTTCCGCCGATGAACTGATGTGAAGATTTGGCGACCCGTTCTGGTCTTGGAAGAGGGGTTCTTGGTTCAACTGTGACAGGTTGGTTGCATTTTTCACATTGCACGGTTTGTCCAATATCTTGTTGATAGACAATCAGTTGTGCTTGGCAGGCAGGGCAGAGAATTCCCCAGCGAATAACCAATTCATACTCGAATTCTGATGTTGCTTCGATCGTTTCGGCAGGGATGGTATTAATTGGCTGCCAGGGTTGAACTGGAATCGACGGAGCTTCTCCTACGGCTTCAAGTTCAACGATCTCTTCATCCTCTTCAGCCTGACTTTCGGAAAGTACAGGCTCTACGGGTATAGCCTGAATGGGAGACGGGGATGGAACTGTGGGTACAGGTTCGGGCTCTAAAGGAACGGGGAGTGGGATTTCCAGTGCGTCAGGGTTGCCGGTACTAGATTTTTCATTCTCTTTATCCTCTACCGTCTCAATTCCCGGAGCAAGGTTGAATTTATCTACATGATTAGCTGGCGAAGCCTGAGGCAATTGTGTGGTGTCCAATTCAGATTTTGAACTGTTTTTTTGCGTCGTTCTAGTGGGATTTGATTTTTGTGTTACGAGGGAATTTGGGGACTCTAGCGTCGGGTTCTCGGTGTTAATGTCGGGGACAGGAACGGATTCGAGACATGTTTCACAAAGGATCTTTTGCCCGATTTGCTGCTGAGAGGCATAAAGTGTTTTGCTACAGAGCGGACAGGTCACCATAATGGCGCCGGACTGCGCTTGATTGACCGATGTTTGCGGTCGCGAGGAGGCAGTATTGCCAACGGTCGATGGCAAACGCATCATTTTGCCGCATTCGCTGCAAGGTTGCCGATTTCCCGCAAATTCTGCAGGCAAGTGATGGTGAACACCACAATGCGGGCATTGAAAGTCGAGCATGTTTTCAGACATGAGACATTTCCCCGCGGATAGAGTCAAACTAAGTTACTAATTCGCATGGCTTCCGGTTTTCGCAGCAAGCACAGTCATCGAGGCGTTTGATTCTAAGCATCTTCCATTACTTCGGATTCTCTGATTTTTGCAGCATCGTTGACCTTATCTTCATAGTTGTTAGTCAACTTCTGAATTTCATCTTTGAGTGAATCCCGGTCGTCCTCGGTGAGACCTTTATCTTTTTCGCCCTGCTCCGCGGCTTTGTTCCCGTCACGACGTACATTGCGAATGGAGACTTTTGTCTCCTCGGCCAATTCTTTAATACGGGTGACCATCTTTTTACGGACTTCCCCAGAGAGAGCTGGAACGTTGATTCGAATCACACGTCCATCACCCTGAGGGTTGTATCCCAGATCACTAGCGACGATGGCTTTTTCGATATCTTTGATCACACTTGGGTCGTAAGGGCGAATCACAATCTGTTGTGGTTCCGGGCAACCGACGTTGGCGAGTTGTTTGAGAGGAGTTTGTGAGCCGTAGCATTCGACTCTGATCGAGTCCAC
>MDSW01204836.1_pt1 | contig 11948 bp, 9 predicted proteins | sample 811171 | NCBI WGS metagenome assembly MDSW01 (sample SAMN05326641, study PRJNA326480) | marine metagenome | isolation source: seawater | place: Atlantic Ocean: North West | collected 2012
AAAAGTCCTTAAGGAACGGCGTGCACCACGCGAACGGGGTCGTATGGGAAGCAGTCTCACCTCCGCCGCCGCCGCCGCCGCCGCCGCCGCCGCCGCCGCCGCCGCCGCCGCCTTTTTTCCCAGCCGCCGACTTCAAGCGCGCGTCCACCTGCGTCAACCCGTACAGCGCTCGGACGTCCCGCCCGATCGACTGGTCCACCGCCGCGGCGTAATACTTCCGCGCGTTGTTCAGCGCGTCCTCTCTCTCCGCGCTCGTTATGGACTTATCCCCCCCCACGGCGTAGTACGCGTCCGCGATCTTACGATGGAACCGATGCGCGCTCGGTCGCGCGACGACGACTTCTTCGAGACAGAAGATCGCTCGGTCGTACCGCCGCGCCGCGACGTATAGATCCGCGAGCCAGTCCCACGCGTCGACGTCCGCCATGAACACGTCGAGGTACTTCACGAGCTCCTCGATCGCGCCGGGGAGGTCTCCGGACGCGTAACGGCACGCGGCTTTTCGTTTCATGACCCTCTGATCCGCCGGGTGCTTCTCCAAAACGTTCTCGTAATGCTTCAGCGCCTCGTCGTGCCGTCCGCTCGCTTCCATGATCATCCCCGCGAGCCTCCCCACGCGCGCGCTGCCCGGAAACGCGTCGTACAGTTTCGCGCACGCGCTCTCCGCGTCCTCGAGCGCGCCGAGATCCAGCGACGCGAGCGCGAGCTGCTCCAGGTGCTCGTATTCGTCGAGCTTCGACAGTCGCGCGCGCTTCGGATCCGCGAGCAGTCGCGACGCCGCGGATCGCGTCGGCCCGGGGCGACGCGCGGCGTGCTCGGAGACCATCGCGAGGTACTTTTTGCACGACGCGAGGTCGTTTGATTCGAACCCTTTGCTCACGAGGTACTCCTGCGAGAAGAGGAGGAGGAGGAGGAGGGAGGGGTGGGTGGGTTGGATGGGTTGATGGATGATCGGACCGCTGTGGCACGAGGGTTCCGATGGACGCGAGACGTGATCGCGGCGGGCGGCGCGCGCGCGGGGCGCGGCGGCGCGCACCTCCGTGTCGTTCAGCTCCCCGATCGTGGACTTCGGCCGCGGCGCCGCGGCCGAAGGTGGCGGTTTCGGCGGCATCGCTCCGAGGGGCGCGACGCGAAGTGATGACGCGCGCCCGGGGCGCGGCGAGAGCGAGAGCGTTCGCCTCGCGGTCGGCGAACGCGAACGCCGGCGCGCGCGCGAGCGGGTTTTTTTTCCGTTGACGCGAAAAAGCAGAGTCACCAACCATCCTCCTCGAGCGCGTCCGCCACACGCGTCCGCGCAGAGAACCGCGACCGCACGGCCGCCGTCGCCTCCGCCCGCTCGCGCACACGCGACCGCGCGCGCGCATCGCGCGCGTCGACCGAACGCCCGCGCCCGTCGAGAGTCGACGCGCGGACACGCGAATACGAACACGAACACGAACGAGAGAAGAGAGAGAAAATCTGAAACGACGATGAGCCAGCGCCCGACGTTCCACTACGACGCCGGCGCGCGATCCCGCGACCGCGACGTCGCGTTCAACGACGTCGCCGCGGGCGCGGCGTCCCCGCACGCGCCCGTCCGGATGGCGCACCGCGCGGTCGCCTCCGACGTGTACACCCAGATGCTGATCCACTACAACGCGTACTTCGCGCTCGCGTGGTGGATCGCGACAGTGACGAGCACGCTGTTCAAGACCAAGGGGAGCGCGACGGACGACGACGACGTGCGGCCGGTGATGATCGCGATGTTCATGATCTTCGAGCCGTGCCGTCTGTACTGCGGCTACGCGGGGAACTTGCAGGAGAAGATTCCGCTCATGGCGGGGTTCGTGCTTCTGTCCTTCTTCGTCGTGCTGCCGCTGCACGCGTACTTTTGGTGGGGGCAAGACGACGCGTCGCCGTTCGATAAGTCGTTGAACAACTTCGCGTGCGTGTTGATATTCTTAGAGTGCATCACGGGGGTGAACGCCGCGAGGAAGACGCTCGCGGCGCAGAGTTTGGCGTTTTACATGAGCGGCGGCGTCGACGGGCGGTGACGCGGGGGAGAGAGTTGATGAGACGCGTTCGGCGGCGTCGCGCGGCGCGCCGCGAGGACGCGCTTGTAAAGTATTAAAGCACGTAGTAGCGGAGAAGACTCGGCGTCGGTCGATGATTACGCTCGCGATCGAGTTATTAAACGTAGTTAAATCTGCTTGTCCTCCTCGTCGCCGATGACGACGGCGGTCGCGGCGGCCGCCTGCGCTCTCTCGCCCTTCTCGGGCTTGACGTAAAACGTCAACGCCATCGCGCTGAAAATCACCGTGTACAGCAGGTACGACAGGCTCGAGTTCCGCGGCGGCATCCCGTGCATCGCGGGCAGCCACACGCGGAGGAAGTAGTGTAACCCAACGCACAGGGACAGGAGCAAGTTTGAGATGGCGCCGACTTTCATGTTCTCCGCGTTCGTGTTCCGTAGGATCCAGACGTGCACGACTTGGAGGAGGATAAACGCGCCGAACGCGACGACTTTGAGAAACTGAAGGATGATGTAATCCGCCTCGTTGGACGCCTGCAACGACGACATCGGCTCGTTCCCGGTGACGACGTTCAGGATCACGAGGCACGCGCAGTATATGGCGTTGTACACGTTCGCGACGAACAGAAGCTTCTGCACGCTCAGCATCGCCCGCAGTTCGCGATACAACGCCGCCGCGAGACAAAAAGGGAGGAAGATGAGCGTGTACGTGAGCACCGCCGCGACGAAGGGGGAGTACTCCTGAGGGTGTTTGCCCATACGAAGCGACGTCGGGGTGGAGTTCAAAGGCGTCAGATATGGGAGGAGTCGTGAGGCGTCGAGGCGCGTCTTTCGGGATCGAAACCGAGAGGCGCGCGGAGAGAGACGCGAGGATCGGCGAAGTCCTCGAGGATCGGCGTTCACCGCGCCGATGGGGTCGTGTGGGAACCAGTGACGCGCCTTCGGCGCGAACCCGTCGACGTATCCGTGCACGGTGCGATGGAGGTAGTCGTGATGCGCGGCGATCCTCGGCGCGGCGTGCGAGGACGCCTTCGATTTCGACGCGCTCCAAGTGTTCGTGACCGCGTTCCAGCTGTACCCGTCCTGGCCTAGGTTCGCCTGCGACGGAGACGCGATTGCGTGCGATTCAACGGACGGAGGCGTCAGCGCGCGCGCGGGAGCGGGGGCGCGACGCGACGCGCGAGGGCGTCGTTCGTCTCGAGGACGCGACGCGAACGAGCCGCCCGAGGGAAGGAACGACGCACGGGGAGGGTCACGCGAGGGAGGGAGGGAGGGAGGGAGGAGACGCGCGCGGGGCGGTCGGATCGGAACGGCGACGCGCCTGGTTGATCTCGATCGCGCCCTTGTCCCTCTTGCCGACGCTCCCTTTGAGCGTGCGCGCCGCGTCCGCGCTGGACGGGGTCTGCACGAACAGCGCGAGGAGGAAGAGCCCGAGGAGGGACGTCGCTCGGTGGAAGCGCGCCATGATGAGACGGAGGAGGTTTCGACGGCGTGCGTGCGGCGACGCGGTCGAGCAGTGTGAAGGGTGGGGGAGGGGGCCGCGCTCGGTTTTTCCGACCGGCCCTCGCCTCGCCTCGCTGCTTCCTGTCGTCGGCCGACGCGAGCGGCCTCTGATGAGTGAGATCGTCGCGCGCGAGACGCCATGGCGCGACGCGTGGTCGCCGTCGCGGCGATTCTCTCTCTCGCGTGCCTCGCTCACGATGTCCGCGCGGACTACGCCGGATGCGACGTCGCGCTGCGCGCCGCGTGCGGGTGCGTCGCCCCGCGCGCGTCGTCCTCCTCCGCGCGATCGATCGCGTCGCGGTTCGCGCGTTCGCGCGAAGTTTCTCTCTCGTCGATCGATCGATCCAATCCCGATCCGGCCCCGTCCTCACGCTTCCCTCCTCCTCGATCGACTCCCTCCCTCCCCAGCTTCGGCCTCGACGGCGAGGTCCTGTCCAAGTTCAACGACGCCGTCGGAGGCTCAAAGCACGGGATGAAGATGCTCGAGCGCATGTGCGGCGAGGCGTGCAGTCGCGCGATGCACGACGATCGGTGCGTCGCCGCGGGGTGGTCGGAATCGATGACGGATCGCATATTAGACCGGTGCGACGAGGTCGAAGCCGCGAAAGCCGACGCCGAGAGACGCATGGCGGAGAAGGAGAAGGCGGACGCGGCGGAGAAGGACTCCAGGGACAAGATGACCGAGGCGGAGAAGAAGCGCGCGGACGGGGAGAACTGCAGAGAACAGCTGGCGCGCGCGTGCGGCATCGGGGAAGACGCCGATCCCGAGGTCGTCATAAAGAAGGCGTGCACCCGCGCGTGCACGAACATCGTCCACGGCGACCACTGCAAGCGCGCGGGAATCACGGATAAGAAGTTGAAGCGGCATCTGCTCTGCGGCGAGATCGATCCGAAGACGAGGGAGCTGAAGCCGGACACGCCGCGACCGAAGCTGTGTCAGCGAGGACTCAAAACTATCTGCGGCGTCGACGGTGACATCCTCCGCTTCGACCCCGCCACCTTCGAAAGCGGCGCGCACGATAAGACGAAGCTCTGCAGCGCCGAGTGCGTGGAGCTGACGCACAGCAAGCACTGCCAGGCGTTGGGGGTGCACGAGCGTCTCGTTCCGGAGGATCTGTGCGATCGGATGGCGTGCGAGGACTTCGAGGAGGAGGAAGGGATCTGCCAGGAGGATCTGTGCGACCCGAAGGTGCGCGCCGCGCCGATGCGCTTCTGACCGCCTCCCGTATTTCGTTATTTCGTTTCGCTTCACCCCGTAGCTCCCTTTCAACGCTCGACCGATGAGAGTTTCGCTGACCGACGCGTTGGGTCCCCGCCGATCAGTGCAAGCTGTCCACCGAACCCAAGTGCGCGGCGACGGCGGCGCACCTCGGCATCGCGGAGGTCGACCTCCTCGAGTGCGCCGTCAAACGCGGCGAGATGACGCAACTCGAGCTCGACGCGCGCTTCCCTCCCGGCGAGCGATTCATCGAGCAGTGCGTCAAGCACGACGCGTGCCACGGCGACGAGGACGCCGACGGCGAGGAGGACAGACTGTGCGCGGACGAGTGCCCGCTTCGCACCGAGCGATGCGCGTACACTCGCCGGGCGATCGGGTTGGACGGCCGACCGATGGAGGTGCAGTGCGCGGCGGAGGAGATGGGGGTGATGGACTGCGACGCGCTCGATGACGCGGTGAGCGACGTGTTGGAATCGTGCCCGGGCGTCGCGGAGACGACGTGGCGCCCCGACGACGACGACGACGACGAAGACGACGACGACGTGAAAACGCGCGACGCGTGCGAAGCCGTGTTCGGGTACGGCGCGTCCGACGACGGGCGCGGGAACGCGTGCGCGGCCGCCGCGAGGGAGAAGCTGGTGGGGTTCACGCTGAAGTGCATCCTAAACGGCAAGAAGAAGGTCATCAAGAACAATCGGATAGCGTACGCGAGAGAGGACGAGGACGAAGCCGCGGAGGCGGTGGCGAATTTATTTTTTTTCCGATGCGGCGGCGAGGGCGGCGAGGGCGGCGGCGGCGGCGACGAAGATTCGAACGTCGCGCGCGAGCCCGGGGTGTGGAGGACGGCGCCGAGGTACGTCTCGCCGATGGACGGCGCGAGGGTTTTCATGGGGGACGACGCGGAGGACGACGCGGGCGCGAACGTCCGCGCGAAGATAATGAACCGGCACACGGAGTTGTGATGAGCGAAGAAGATTTATTCGAGGCAAAATTATTTTCTTCAGTCGCCTCTCCTCGTCGCGTCGAACAACGACGCCCGCACTCTTCGCCCGCCGCGCCGCGTCGCCGCCGTGGAGGAACCATGGGGACGAAGACGATGTCCGTGGACGAGTACTCCGCGCGGTTCTTCGCGAAATACCTGCAGGTCCGCGCCGCGCTCGCGCCCGCCCGGCCGCCCTCCCTCTCGCGCCTCCTCGCGCGCCCCACCTCGCTCACCAACCTTTTTTCCTCCTCGCCGCTCCCGCCGCCGCCCGCGCTCAGGGAGGCTTCGCGCCGCGCGACGACGCCGAGAACGCGCGCCTCGCGATCGAGAAGTTCACGACGCTCCTGCGCACGGCGTCGAAGGACTCCAAGGTCCTCAAGGACGCCCTCCGCGCGCTCCGCGACGAGATCCTCCGCGTGAAGGACGACGCGACCGCCGTCGAAGCGCTCTTCGCGCTCTTCGCGGGCGCGCACGACCTCTGCGTCCGCCTCGCGGGGCCGCCGTCCTCGCGCGGCGCGAACAACCCGCACGAGAGGGTCGAGCGCGCGCTGCGCCTGCGCCTGTTCCTGTGTGTCGCGGGGGAGACGTGGGGGAGCGCGCCCGCGCTGCGCGCGAGGGCGCTGCGCCTGACGTACCGCTTCGCGAAGGAAGAAGAGGTGGACGCCGCGCGCCAGGCGCGGGCGACGCCGAAGGGCGCGTCGCTCGGCTCGAGAGGGCTCGTCTTCGGCGGCGGCGGCGGCGGCGGCGTCGGAGGCGACGGCTCGACGACGACGACGCCCGCGCTGGCGTCCTCGCCCGTTACTCCACCGAGCGCGACGACGGACAAGAAGAAGGCCGACAAGGGGGTCCCGTCCGCGTGGCTGCGACGCGCGCCGAGCTCGGTGCACGGCGCCGTGGACGTGTCCAGCTGGCGCGCCGTCGCGGGGGAGCTGACGAAGTGCTCGGGCGCGAAGCTGGTCCCCGTCGTGTTCGCGCTTCTGGACGAGCAGCACGAGGAGGAGGCGAAGCGGCGGTTCGCCGCGCGGAGCGACCCGACGCGCGTGGAGATGGACGCGAAGACGACGCCGACGACGACGACGACGACGACGACGCCGACGCCGCCGGCGGCGGAGGTCGTCGGGAGCGACGACGCGTCGTCGCCGAAAGAATCCTCGCCGCCGTCGCCGCAGCCGTCGCTGCCGGACTTCATCGACCTCTCTGGCGACGATCCCGCGACGTTGGAGCTTCAGACGACGTCCGGGTTGGGGTCGATGTCGTTGGACGCGTCGGTGCCGTTCCCGACCGCGACGTTCGGGATTGGACCCACGGAGATTTCCGCGGACCCGCGGCGGACGGACGGGGAGGCGACGTGGGAGCGGTTCGATCCCCCGGACAGCGCGGGCGGCGGCGGGGGAGGTGAGCCTGGTTCCACCGCGTCGTCGGGAAGGTACCCGGCGGAGATGAACCCGTTCGCGCGGCCGCGGGCGGAGACGACGCCGACGCCGACGCGTGCGCAAATGGGAAACGACGAGTTTGAAAAGATTATGAAGTCGCTGTCGACGAAGTGAGTAACGTTCGTATTTCAAATGAGAGTAACGTTGGATGATGCACGTCGTGATGTGGCAGTTAATAGTCGAAATGATCTCGTAGAACTTGGGCCGCGTCGGAACAACCTCCAGCATTCGCCTTGCGGTACCACATCAAGGCCTTCGCCTCGTCCTGCTCCACGCCCCAGCCGTGCTGGTAGCAGAACCCTAACCTGGTCATGCAATCAACGCTTCCGTGAGTAGTGACACCTTTCTCCCACAACGCAACTGCCTTCGAAGGATCTTTCTCCACGCCCAGGCCGTCTCTGTAGCAGTATCCAAGCATATTCAAGGCGTAGCCGTTTCCCTGAGAAGCCGCCATCTGAAACCAGAAAACAGCCGTGGCGTACTCGTCGTCATTGAAACACATGACTCCTACCGTCTCTTGCGCCTCCGCGTGCCCTTGAGCAGCCGCCTTAAGATAGAAGTATTTCTCCTTGTCGCGCTCCCGAGTATGGAAGCAAACTTCAGCGAACTCGCACAACACCTCAGGGCCTGGCAAGCTCGCGTCTTGCTTCGAAGCCGCGAGGAAGGTTTTGTTCACCTGCGACAGCGCCAGGCGCGTCTTCAGGTCGTGGACGTTCGACAAGAGCACGCTCGCGAGCTGCTCGTTCGGGTTGAACGGCGGCACGCGCGCGGCGTAGAGCGCGTCGTATTCCTCCGTCTTCCTCGCGAGCGCCGCCTTCGTCGCGTCGAGCGCCTCCTCCGCGGCTCGCGCGTCCTCGCGAGCGTCTTCGAGCTTTTCCTCGAGCGCGCTCCACGCCTCGCGAGCGGTCGCGATGACGGCGAAGAGGCCGACGCCTCCGTCGGGCGCGGGATCCGGCGGCGGCGAGCGAAGACGTTTCGGCGTCGGCATGACGGGACCGCGACGTGCGCGCGCGCGGGCGGGGGTGACGGCGTCGAGAGGCCCGCTCGTCTGAAGAAGCGAACCCTAAAAGTCGTTCAGATCTCGCGAATAAAATCACAGCTGTGCGCCGTCATCGTCGTCGTGATGATATCGTCGTAATGATATCGTCGTATTATGAAATCCGTCTACCCCCGCACTTCCCCCGCATGATATTCCTCTCGCGACAGACACGCGCTCATCGCTCACGTGTTCTTCTCCAAAACAGACAGCGCGGGAGTGAGGTAGTTGTTGCTCCTGTTCGGCACGTTGGCCACGCGTTCGTACTGGGACTCCGCCCCCTCCGCGGCGCCGTACTCGTAACACACGTCGAACGACTTATTCCTCGCCTCCTCCGCGTGAAGCGCCTTGACGCACACGTCCGCGACGTCCGCGCACGATATCGACTGCGTGATGCGATCGCCCTGGTCGAACACCAGCGCCTTGTTCCCCCCCGGCTCCTCGAGCAGCGTCCCCGGGCGAACGATGGTGTACCCGAGCCCGCTGTTGCGAAGCAGCCGCTCGCCCTCGCGCTTCGCCTTGACGACGCGGTCCTTGTCCTCGCCCTCCTCCATCCCGGCGCCGCCGCAGGACACGAGCACGAAGTCCGTCTCGTCGCCCATGGGCAAGAGCTTCGCGTACTCCAGCTGGAGGTTGAACGAGTTATTCCCGGGGCTGTCGAGCTCGGACATCCACGCGGGCTGCCCGGCGACCGCCGCCGCCGCCTTCGCGGTCTGGTTCCGCGCCTCGAACCGGATCCCGATCCGCTCGATGTTGTCCAGCCGCATCGGCGGGCCCATGTCCGCCTCGCCGTCGCCCGCGTTGAAGACGCGGTTGTACACCTCCGGTCGGAACTGCGAGAACGGCACGCGGACGATCTGCCACCGCCCCGTGGTGGCGAACGGAGCGATGAACGTTCTGCCGTCGACGCCGGGCTCGCGCAGGGACACGGAGTACCGCTTCCCGTCGCCTTTCAGACGCAGAAGCACGCCCTCGTGACGCACGAGCGAGACGTCGCCTCGCATGTCCAGGCTCCCGAGGTCGTCGAGCGCCGAGGAGATCTGCGCGATGCCCGTTCTCGAGAAGACGTACCCGGAGAAGAGTGGAAACTTGCTCTCGGAGCCGTCCTCCTCCTCCATCGGGCCAAAGTCCACTCTCTGCGCTACCTCCGCGGCAGCCTGCCACTTCCCGTCCGCGGGGTCCACCAATCGCGTCTCGTCGATCGTCCAGTCGTCGTACACGGACTTGAACTTGACGAAGTTGGTGAGCATCAGCTTCGTCTTGTTGCTCGTCCCCGCGCGCCTCGTCGCGAGCGTGTTGTTGTAATCCTGCAGCGCCTTCACCGCCACCCTGACGCCCTCGCCGTCGACGTTGTTCAGCTCCCCAGAGATGAACGTCTTCGCGCGCGCGCAGTACACCACCTTGTTCACGCCCCCGATGGCCTCGTTCACCACCCCCGCGTCGGAGACGTCCCCGACGAAGCACTCCACGACGGCGGGCAACTGCTCCTTATCCGCCTCCTTCCGCACGAGCGCCTTGACGGTGTACCCGCGGAGGAGGAGCTTCCGCACGAGGACGCGGCCGACGCGTCCGGCGGCGCCGACGACGAGGACGGTCGTGAACCGCGCGTTGGGGGTCTCGTACTCCCCGAGGGAGGCGCCGGAGAGAAGATCGGCGTCGTAGACGGCGTCGTATTTCGTCTCGTCCAACGACGGCGAGCGCGCGAGCTGCGCGAGGCCGGTGAAGGACTTGAAGAAGCCGTCCGCAGCCTGGCGCGCTCTGCGGCCCAGGTCTAGTGGGTTCACGTCGTTCACGCTGAAGTCGGATCCCTTCTCTTTCTTCTTCTGCGCGGCGGCGAGCGCTTTCTTGCGACGGATGGTCCCGCCGACGGTCTCCCTCTCGTCGTCGTCGATCTGATCCGCGGACGCGCCGCCGCCCGAGGAGGCGGAGGAGGCGTCGTCGTCCTCGGACGCCGCCTTCGCGACGAGGAGGCTCGCGCGGCGGCGGGCGCCGCGCGAGTCCGCCGCCGCCGTATACGCCGCCTTCGCGAGGCGCGCGGACGACGACGACGAAGCGGAGGAGGAGGAGGAGGAGGCGGAGGCGGAGGCGATCTTTCTTCCTCCCGCGGCGACGACGCGCGGGCGGCTCCGCGGCGACGACGCGGACGCCGCGAGGGCGGCGACGCGCGCGCGCGCGTCGATCGCGACGCTGCTGCTCGCGTGCATCATTGCGTTCGTGCGCGACCGTGAATCACGCTCGGGATGTCGAGCGCGTCGGACGTGCGCGAGCGAGTGCGATGGCGCGAGCGCGTCGCGCTCTTATCTCTACGTAGCGGCGCTCGCGCGACCGACGGTTCGGAGCCACTGGCCAGGGAAAATGACACGTCACCCGATTAAGCTTCATCGGTGGTATGGGTCGAGAAATGCGACGCTTCGCATGAAACGCGATTTCATACGAGAGTTGATCGGACCGATCGGTCCGCCACGCACGCGCAGTCGTCGATGTTTTTCGGTTCACACCGCTGTCTGTGTTTCACAGTCGCCAATAAGGCTACGCGTACGGGCATCCGCGCGGGTGGGGGGTGATACGTTCCCCCCCGCGGGAGGAAAAGAAAAGAATCGACGAGGCCAGCCTCGAGCCGATCGAGTCGATCGCCGGCGCGCCCCACCGCCGCCCTCTTCTCGAAGAAGGACGGCGCGGGGAGACGGCTTCCTTCGCTCGCGCGAAAGTCGTCGCGTCATCAGTCGCTTCAAGGCTCGCACCCGAACTCGTCTTTGAACGCGCTGCGCGTCTGGATGATCAGCTTCGCGAGGCTTCGCTGCGCTTCCGTGGACCCGTGCGGGTTCCTCCGCGGCACCCTCCAGTTCTTGCTCTTCATGTAGTCCTGCGTTCGAAGGAGGCGGAGCAGGAGGGGGGTCAGCGATTTCGGATAAAAAGCGACCGACTGATGACGGTTAAAAAAGACGGTTTCAACAGCGTCGACGTCGACGGAAATATCGGAGGGGTGCGGCCGCCACCCCCCTCTCCCCTCGTGCGCCTCCGCGCGCGCGACGCACCTCGCTGACGCTCAACAGCTCGCGCATGTTCCGCATTCGCTTCTCCCGCGGCTGCTTCCGCTGTCCCAGCAGCGTCCCGAACGGCGCGGTCGCGAGCGTCGCCCTGCAGTTGGGGCACCGCGGCTTCTGATGCTTTCGCAGCGACGCGAGGAGCATGCGCTGCGCGCAGTCCCTGTGGAAGCAGTGCCCGCACGCGTGCAGCACCAACACGACGTCCGCGCCGGGACCGGGGAGCGGGAGCGGTTCCAGGCACACCGTGCACATCTCCTCGCCGTCGACGCGCGACCGCGTCCCGCGGCACGCCATGACCGCCGCCGCGCGCGCCGCCGCCGCCGCCGCCGCCCGCCCTCGAACGCCGCCCGCGACCGTCGACGTCGACGCGGACGTCGAACAGGATAAGAGGCGCGGCGAGGGTTCCACCTCGATCCCTCGGGTCCCTCGGCCCGCGCGCGCTGTCCTCGCTCCGCGGTGAAGACCGCACCGCCGCGCGGAGAGGAAGGGAAGGACGCGTGCGCGCGCGAACGACCGGACCGGCGCGCGGTGCGTCGCGCGTGCGCCGCGCGCGCGATGAGAGAGGGCGCTCGGGCGGAAAGCGACTCGCTTTTTGACGACGACGCGCTTTCGAAGTCGAGTCGACACCAGAGGGAGTGGGTAACGGCGTAGTACTTTTTGTATGAGAAATAGTCTGAAAATCGCGGTGGTACCATTTCAACTTTTTTGCTTTCAGCG
>MDSW01023203.1_pt1 | contig 11947 bp, 9 predicted proteins | sample 811171 | NCBI WGS metagenome assembly MDSW01 (sample SAMN05326641, study PRJNA326480) | marine metagenome | isolation source: seawater | place: Atlantic Ocean: North West | collected 2012
AAAATAAATGAATGCCACCATAAATCTGGAAAAACATTTTCCAGTATTACTAAACGAATTAGTTAGTATTATTTCCCCTCTTTATGGTGGCACATTTATAGATTGCACATTTGGTCAAGGTGGATATTCCCGAGAAGTACTTAAAAATAAAAATAATAAAATTATTGCCATAGATAGAGATAAAGAAACTTTAAAGATTTCAAAAACATTTGAAAAAAAATATGGAAGTAGATTCCACTTTCAAAATATTACTTTTAAAGAACTTAATAAATTTGATACAGAAAAGAGAATTAAGGGTATTTTTTTTGATTTAGGATTTTCAACAAATCAAATTAATGACCCAAAGAAAGGCATGTCTTTTAAAGGTAAAGGAAAAATAAATATGGGAATGGGTCTGAACAATTTTACAGCAGGAGATGCCGTAAATAGTTTAGATATAAATTGCCTAAATCAAATATTTAAATTTTTTGGAGAAGAAAAAAAAGCAAAAATTATTTCTAAAAGAATTATACTTGAAAGAAAAAAAAAGTATTTAAACATAGAGGATTTGATAATTATAATAGACAAAGCTTACAAAGGTAAAAGAAAAAAGATACATAATGCAACCAAAGTCTTCCAAGCTTTACGAATTTTTGTAAATCAGGAGATAAGCCAATTAATTCATGGCTTAATTAACGCTTTCAAAATTTTACCAGTTGGCGGAGTAATTGCGGTGGTGACATTTCATTCTTTAGAAGACAAGATAGTTAAATTTTTTTTTAAAAATTATTCAGAAATTAAAAATAGTTCTAGATATTTACCACAAAAACTGTCTAACTTAAAATTATTCAACTTTTCAAATAAAAAAACAATTTTTCCAACAAAAAAAGAAATAGAAATTAACCCAGCCTCGAGATCAGCAAAACTTAGATACGCACTTAAAATAAATCATACTGAAGACTTTAGTGAGTTTATTAAAAAATTTAATTATCTTATTAAAATTGAAAATCTATACAAAGAGTTATGAAGAAATTTTTTTATATAAGTATATTTCTAGCATTAATTATTGGCACATCATTTGTTAAAAATACTACCAAAACCCTGGATAAAGAAATATTTGAGAAACGAGAAAATATTACATTACTCCAAGAAAGTTATGAGTTAGTTTTATTAGATTTTAACTATTTAAGTTCTCCAGACAGGTTAAAAAAATATCAACAAATGTATTTCGAAAAAGAATTAAGAGCAATTAATTTAAAAAATATAAAGAAATTAAAAATCGAAGGAAATAGTTTTAAGATAAATGAGTAATGAAAAAAAAGCACTATATTTAGAAGATTATGATAATGATTTTAATTATTTAAAAAAAAAATCAAAGATAAATATTTCTTTTAACAGAGCAGCATTTATTTTTTTTTTATTTTCAATAGTGGGAATAATATTTTCTACGAAGTTAGTATATTTAGGTTTTTTATATAAAGATGCTAAGCCCAAAACACTTTCAAAGTCTGATTTTAGAGCAACTATTATGGATAGAGATGGAAATATTGTTGCTAAGAGCGTTTTAACAACCAATGTTGGAATTAACCCAAAATTAGTTATTAACAAAAAAAAATTATTAATAAACCTAAAATTAATTTTTCCCAACGAAAACTTTGACAGAGTTAATCAAAAATTAAATAAAGAAAAATTTTTTTACTTAAAAAAAAAAATTGACTATGAAAAATTTGAAAAATTGACATTGTTAGGAGATAAATCAATTATATTTGAAAATAAAATTTCTAGAATTTATCCTCACGGAAGTCTATTTAGTCATATTATTGGTCAAATTGATGACGATAATAATGGAATATCAGGAATTGAAAAAAAATTTGATTATGAACTTAGAACTTCAAAAGAAAACCTTAATTTAACAATTGATACAGATATCCAATTTTTAATTAGAGAAGAATTGCTAAAATCTAAAGATATTTTTGATTATTTAGGCAGTGCCGCAATTTTAATAAATGTAAATAATGGAGAAATAATTTCTATGGTTTCACTTCCAGATTTTGATTTAAATAAAAGAGAAGAAATAATTGATAAAAAATATATTAATAGAGCAACAAAAGGAGTTTATGAATTTGGATCAGTTTTCAAAACATTTACCTTTACAGCTGCTTTAAATGAAAAATTAATTGAGATAGATACAGAATTTCTTGATTTAGAAAAAAAACTAAAATGTGGGAAAAATACAATAGGTGAATATGATGATAAAATTCCTTCAGATTTAACTGCTGAGCAAATTTTAATTAGATCTGGAAATATAGGATCTGTAAGAATTGGACAAAAATTAGGAATAGAAAAATTTCAATCATTTTTAACTCAGATTGGAATAATTGATAAAATCAATTTTGATATAGATGAGGTAGGAGAGCCATTGCCATTTAATTGGGGAAAATGCAAATTAGCAACCGCATCTTTTGGTCATGGAATAACCACAACTCTTCTTCAACTTGCAAAAGCCTATTCTATCATTACCAATGGAGGATATGATGTAAATCCAACATTATTGATAAAAGAAAAATATAATTATAGCGATAGAAAAAGAATTTTAAATAAAGGTATTTCTGAGAAAGTAAATTTAATATTAAGAAAAATAGTTTCAACAAAAGAGGGCACAGCCGAATTTGCAAATGTTAAAGGCTATGAAGTTGGTGGCAAAACTGGAACGGCACAAAAAACGACTTTGGGTGGTTACAAAAAAGCTAGGGTAAATACTTTTGCTTCTGTATTTCCTACTTCAAACCCAAAATTTGCATTGGTTGTTTTGTTAGATGAGCCAAAAGCCAATAAAGAATATGTTTATGAATATAGAGATGGTAGACCTTCTTATAAGGGAAACTGGAGAAACACAGCTGGCTGGACAACAGTAGAAGTGGTAGGCAGAATTATTGATAACATTGGACCAATTTTAGCCACAAAATACTAGGAATTTATTTTTAATCTAATGGAAATTGGAAAAACATTTAACAGTATAGAAAAAAAATTTAAATCCCATAAATTTTCTGGGATAAGCCTTCATAGTAAAAAATGTAAAAAGGATGATATTTTTTTTGCTATTAAAGGAGCAAAAAAAAATGGAAATCAATATATAACAGAAGCTATCAAAAATGGGGCAAGAACAATTGTTTCGGATATAAAATTTCAAGGTTACAAAAAAAATATTTTATTTTTACATTCAAAAAATACTAAAAAACTAATCACACAAGTATGTAAAAAAATTTACAAAAAAAAACCTAAAAACATAATTGCAGTTACGGGAACAAATGGCAAATCATCTGTGACAAATTTCTATTTACAAATTTTAAAATTAAATAATAAAAAAGTAGGATCGATAGGAACTCTTGGAGTTCAGGATAATAAATCATTATCAAGGACTATAAATACTTCTGTAGATCCCGTTTCACTTTCAAAAATACTTAATAAATTTAAAAAAAAACGTATAGATAATGTCATTTTGGAAGCATCTAGTCATGGTTTAAAACAAAATAGACTCGATAGTATAAATTTTAACACCGGAATTTTTACAAATCTATCGAGAGATCATTTGGATTACCATAAATCTTATAAAGATTATTTAAATTCAAAAATGATTTTATTCAACAGGCTAATGAAAAAAAGATCTAATATTATATATGACAATGAAATTCCACAATCAAAAATATTAAAAAAAATTTCAAATAGCAAAAATTTGTCATCAACAACTATTGGAAATAATAAGTCTGATTTAACTATAATTAAACATTCTTACATTGGAGAGAAACAATTACTTAGCTTTAAGTTTAAAAATAAAATTTATAAATTTGAAACTGGATTGATTGGGAAATTACAAATTAAAAATTTACTAATGTCAATTTTAGCAGCAAACAAATCAAATATTTCAATGAATAAAATTATTAGAAAAATTAAAAATATTAAGCCAATAAATGGAAGACTTGAGAAAATTGGGAAAATTAAAAATAATTCTATTGTTATCTTAGACTACGCACATACACCCCAAGCTCTAAAATCTTGCTTAGTTAGCATTAAGGATCAGTTTAAATTAAGAAAAATTTCCATCATATTTGGTTGTGGCGGGGATAGAGACAAACCCAAAAGAAAAATTATGGGTAAGATTGCCAATGAGTATTGCGATAAAATTTATCTTACAGATGACAATCCAAGATCTGAAAATCCAGAAAAAATAAGATCTCAGATTAAAAAAAATATCAAAAAAAACAAATTAATAGAAATTCCTTCAAGAAAAGATGCTATAGCAAGATCTATTTTAGAAAGCAAATCAGGAGATGTATTATTAGTAGCAGGAAAAGGACATGAAGACTATCAAGAGTATTTAAAAAAATATAAATTTTCTGATAAAGAATGCATTTTAAAAAATATAAAAATAAAAAATAAGTTTTTATTTAATAATTGGAAATCCAACATAATTAATGATTTTTTAAAAAAAACAAAATTAAAATCATTCGAAACCAATGATGCTTCAATTAATTCGAAAAACATAAAAAAAAATAATATTTTCTTTGCCATAAAAGGAAAAAAAAATGATGGAAATAAGTATGCAAATAGTGCAATTTCAAAGGGCGCTTCATTAGCTATAGTTGATAAAATTTATGGAAAAAAACACTATAAAAAAATAAAGGTAAAAAATTCTTTAAATATTTTTTCTAAAATTGCAAAAAAAATAAGAGAAATCTCTGCAATTAAATCAATAGCCATTACCGGAAGCTCAGGAAAAACTTCACTTAAAGAGATGTTGGGTCAATCATTGAATTCCATTTATTCGACAAGCTATTCTAAAAAATCTTATAATAACAAATATGGGGTTCCTTTAAGTTTATTTAATATAAGTCAAAAAAATATTTTTGGAGTATTTGAAGCAGGAATGAATATGAAAGGAGAGATTGATCATTTAACCAAAATGATCCAACCTGATTTAGGTATCATAACTAATATATCTTATGCTCATATTCAGAAGTTTAAAAATTTAAAAGGAATAGCCAATGCCAAAGCTGAAATAATAAAAAATATAGTTTCAGAAGGAACTCTAGTATTAAACAGAGATGACAACTATTTTAATTATTTGAAAAATATAGCAAAAAAAGCAAATTTAAAAATCATATCATTTGGAAAAAAGTCAGACTCTAACGTTTTTTTAAAAAAAATAATTAATAAAAAATCAAAATCTATTTTATATATATCTATTAACAAAAAAAATAAAAAATTTATAATTAAAAGTAAACACAAACCATATATACATCATATGCTTGCCTCGATTGCAGCAATTTCAAATTTTTTAGATATTAATGAAATTAACAAAAATATTTTTGATAGTTTTAATTTGCCAAAGGGAAGAGGCAATATTTTACAAATAAAATTAAAAAAAAATCCTTTTTATTTACTTGATGAAAGTTACAACTCCAATCCAGCATCACTTAAATTTGCTATTAATAATTTTAATAATATAAAAACTGCTTCAGGTAAAAAATATATTTTAATTGGAGACATGTTAGAACTTGGTAAATTTTCAAAAAGTCTCCATCAAGAAGCAGCACAAGATATTAATAAATCAAATATAAATAAAGTTTATGTATACGGAAAATATGTAAAAGAAACATTTAACAAAATTAAAACACAAAAAAGAGGTAAAATTCTTAATAATACTAACGAAATTTTAAATTTAATGAGAAATACCTTAAATAAAAATGATTATTTGATGATAAAAGGATCAAATGGAACAGGTTTAAATAAAATAGTAAATGAAATTAAAACTGGAAAAATAAATGTTGTATAGCTTTTTATTAAATTTTACAGAACATTACTCGTTTCTAAATGTATTTAAGTTTTTAACTGTTAGAACTGGTTTAGCAATGTTTACATCAATGTTTATAGTATTCATTGTTGGCGCTCCATTTATAAAGTTTTTTTCTGCCCGACAAATTCATGATCCTATCAGAGAAGATGGTCCTGAATATCATGTTATTAAAAAAATTGGTACACCAACCATGGGAGGTTTATTAATTTTACTTGGATTATTTTCAGGAGTTTTGTTATGGGGTGATTTATCTAATCCTTATAATTGGTTTTTGATTTATATAGTCGGATCCTTTGGTTTGTTAGGTGCTTATGATGATTTTAAAAAAATAAAGAGTAAAAATTCTTCGGGTATCTCATTTAAAATAAAAATAATTTGGCAAGTTGTTATTGCAATAATAGGAATATTTATACTAATGAAATTTGTAAACAATATTGAGCTAAAAAATTTATATTTTCCATTTTTTAAAAATTTAGTTATTGATCTAGGTTGGTTTTTTATTCCTTTTTTTATTTTTATTATTGTTGGTTCTTCTAATGCAGTAAATCTTACTGATGGATTGGATGGTCTTGCTACAGTACCCGTGATTCTCGTTGCCGGCTGTTTTGCATTTATAAGTTATGTAACTGGTCATATTGTTTTTTCAGAGTATTTGCTTATTCCATACATTAATGGCGTTGGGGAGGCTTCAGTTTTTTGTGGTTCAATAATTGGAGCTTGCATAGGTTTTCTATGGTTCAATGCACCACCAGCAAAAATTTTCATGGGCGACACAGGTTCTCTCGCATTAGGTGGCTCTCTTGGAGGAGTGGGCATAATTACTAAACACGAAATAGTTCTAGCAATTACAGGTGGATTATTTGTTTTAGAAGCAATATCAGTAATTGTACAAGTAGTTTCTTTTAAACTAACAGGAAAAAGAATTTTTAAAATGGCTCCCATACATCACCATTTTGAAAAAAAAGGATGGCCAGAGTCCACGGTTGTTATAAGATTTTGGATAATCTCAATAATACTTGCGATGATTGGTCTGGCAACGCTTAAACTTAGATAATGAGTGATTTGTCGAATCAATTTATAAACAAAAAGATTTTAATTTATGGATTTGGAAAGACTGGAAAAGCTTGCTTTAAATATTTAAAAACAAAAAATATGGTCAAGATTTTTGATGATCATAAAAAAAATATAAAAGAAAGTATTACAAAACGAAGTTTAGCAACATATGATTTTGATATAATATTAATAAGTCCAGGAATTGACTTAAATAAGTGTAATTTATCTAATTTTTTAAAAAAAAATAAAAAAAAGATAATTAATGAATTAGATGTATTTTATTTAAATAATATTGGAAATAAAAAAATTACTATTACTGGAACAAATGGAAAGTCTACTTCATCAAAACTATTATACGAGGTATTAAAAAAAAAATACAAAGATGTTAGATTAGTTGGAAATATAGGAAAACCAATATTAAGCGAAAAGAACATCAAACCTAATACTTTATTTGTAATAGAAGCATCATCATATCAAATTGAATACAGTAAATATTTTAAGACAGATTATGCCATTATTCTAAATATAAGCCCAGATCATTTAGAAAGACACGGAACATTTACAAAGTATGTAAGCTCAAAATTTAAATTAATAAAAAATCAAGACAAAGGTGGTTTTGCATATATTCATAAAAATAATTTTTATATTAACAAAAGACTACAAAATACTAAAGTTAGATCTAAAGTATGCAAAATTAATTCAAAAATAAAATCTTCATTTCAAGCTAAGATAACCAACAAATATTTTGAGAATAGGAATAACCAAACAAACTTAAAATTTATAATTGAAATTTCTAAAAAATTTAATGTAAAAAATAACGATATTCTTAATGTGGTAAATTTATTTGAAGCCTTGAAATATAGGCAGCAAATTATATATGAAAATAAAAATCTTATTATAATCAATGACTCAAAGTCTACAAGTTTCTCATCAACAATAAATATTTTGAAATCTTACAGAAATATTTATTGGTTAGTAGGCGGTCAAGCAAAAAAAGGTGATAAATTTAATTTAAATAAAAAATATTTCAAAAATATAAAAGCATATATTTTTGGAAAAAATAAAATTTTTTTTAAAAATAAACTTAAAAATAAAATAAAATATAAAACTTTTAGTTCAATGAAGGCAGCATTGATAAAAGTAATTTATGATATTAAAAAAAGACCAGTATATAGCAATATACTATTTAGTCCATCTGCAGCTTCATTTGATCAATTTAAAAATTTTGAGGACAGGGGAGAATATTTCAATTTTTTAATAAAAAAACTTAAAGTAATTAAAGCAATTAATGGAAAGTAATTTTATATTTAGAATTTTTTATAATTGGTGGAAAAATATTGATAAAATTTTGTTAACTTTAATATTATCTTTGTTTTTTTTAGGTTTGTTTTTTTCTTTAGTGTCCACCTCTCTTATTGCTTCGGATAAGTTAAATACAAACTCTTATTATTTTTTTATCAAACATTTAATTTTCATATTTATTGCCTTATTTGTCGTTTTTATATTTTCTTTTTTTGATGAAAAAAAAATGATTAATATAAGTTTATTATTTTTTGTAATTTTCTTTATTTGTTTGGCACTTATTCCTTTTATTGGAATTGAGGTTAAAGGTTCAAAAAGGTGGATGGAGTTTGGGGGACCTTTCCCTAGATTTCAGCCAATAGAATTGTTAAAGCCTTTTTTTATAGTCTTAATTTCAATAATTCTTTCTACAGATAAAAATAAAAATATTTATACAAATTATTTTTTAAGCTCGTTTATCTTAGCATCCATTGCACTTTTATTGATTATCCAACCCGATATTGGTCAAACTTTATTAATTTTATCAACATGGTTATCTTTAATTTTTGTCTCAGGTATAAATTTAATATTCTTCTTCCTGTTTTTTGCTTCACTTGGATTGGTGATACTATATATGATATTTTTTGTACCAAAATTTTTTTATATTAAATCAAGAATATTATCTTTTTTTGATCCAAGCTCAGGTAACAATTATCAATCCGAAAAAGCATCTGAAGCAATTATAAATGGAGGTTTTTTTGGACAGGGAATGGGTGAAGGAACTTTAAATTCTAAAGTTCCGGAGGCTCATACAGATTATATAGTCTCAGTAATATCAGAAGAGTTTGGAGTAATAATTGTTATTGCAATTATTTTAATTTATTTAATTTTTGCTTATCAAGTAATAAAGAAAATTGACTCTGAAAAAGAAAATAAAAATAAACTTATTCTTCTAGGGTCAATATCAATTATTTTAATACAAACTTTAATTCATATCGGAGTAAATATAAGAATATTGCCTACGACTGGAATGACGTTGCCATTTTTGAGCTATGGTGGATCTTCAATAATTAGTACAGCTATTATTTGTGGTATAATCCTTAACTTAACAAAAAGAAAAATTAATTAACTGTGAAAAAAATTCTTATATCAACAGGTGGATCAGGAGGTCATGTAATACCAGGCATTACTTTTTACAAACATCTAGAAAAAGAGCATAATGTGAAAATAGTAACCGATTTAAGAGGATCTAAATTTTTTAATAAAGAATCGATAGATAAAGATATTATAGATGTACCCAATATAGGGTCTAATTTATTTTTATTACCAATAAAAATTATAAATATAGTTATTTCTTTTATAAAATCTTTTTTTTATCTAAAAAAAAATAAAATAGAGATATTAATAAGCACTGGTGGTTATATGTCTTTACCTTTTTGTTTATCCGCAATTATTTTAAAAATAAATATTTTTTTATTCGAACCAAATATGGTTATCGGAAGAACTAACAAAATTATTTTGAAATTCTCAAAAAAAATCTTGTGTTATAAAAGTGACTTAATTGGTCTTTCAGAAAAACAGAAGGAGAAAGTTTTTTTAATAGATAGAATTTTGTCTAAGGAAATTTATTCTTTAAATAGAAGCAGCAACTCAAAGATATCTAAAAATTTGAAATTATTGGTGATAGGCGGAAGTCAAGGGGCAAGTTTTTTTGATAATAATATTCCTATTTTAATAAAAGAACTTTCTAAGTTTTGCGAATTAGAATTGAGACAACAAGTTTATGATAAAAATCAAATAAGTAAAATTAATAAAGAATATTCTCAACTTAATATTAAGTATGAATTATTTAATTATGATTCTGAATTATACAAAATTTATAATAATTACGATATCATTATTACTCGATCGGGAGCATCTACAATTTCTGAAATATCTTATTTTGGAATACCATTTATTGCTATACCTTTTCCTTTTGCAAAAGATAATCATCAATATTTCAATGCTAAATATTATTTAGACAAAAATTGCTGCTGGTTAATTGATCAAGATAAATTTGACCAAAAAAAAATGATTACTTTTTTTAAGAATTTATTAGAAAACCAAACTGATTTTTTGAATAAAAAAGATAATTTAAATAAAATTTCTTATCAAAACACCTGGAATAAGATAAACCAAAAAGTAAAAGAATTAGTAAATGAAAATTGATTTGGCAAAAACTGAGCTTATACATTTTCTCGGCATAGGTGGAATAGGTATGAGTGGTTTATCAAAAATTATGTCTGGGCTTGGATTTAAAGTTCAAGGAAGCGACATATCAATGAACAAAAGTATTGAAAGATTAAAGAAAGATAAAATAAAAATTTTTATTGGTCATTCAAGACTAAATGTTAAAAAATCAACAATATTAGTAATTTCTTCAGCAATAAAAAAAAATAATCCAGAATATTTAGAGGCAAAAAAAAGAAAATTACCAATTTTTAAAAGAGGAGAAATGTTAGCTCATATAGTTTCTTTAATGAAAAATATTGTTATAGCCGGATCCCATGGAAAAACTACAACAACTTCATTAATTTCTAATATATTCGCTGTATCAAAATTAGATCCTACAATTATAAACGGTGGAGTTCTAAATTCTTTTGGAAATTCAGCCAAATTAGGAAAGAGCAATTGGTGTATTTTGGAGTCAGACGAATCTGACGGGAGTTTTTTAAAGTTACCTCAAGCTTATTCCATTATTACAAACGTTGATGAAGAACATATGGACTATTACAAAACTTTAAAAAATTTGAAAAGTCATTTTATTCAGTTTATTGAAAAAACACCTTCTTTAGGAAAGTCTTTTATATGCATAGACAATAAAAATAATAAAGAAATTATAAAAAAGATTAAAAATAAGAATTATCATACTTACGGAATAAATGATAAATCTAATTTTAAGATTCAAAATATTAATCAAAATAAAAACTTTTCATCCTTTGATATAAAAATATCACTACCTGGTAAAAAAAAATCCTATTTAAAGAATATAAAGGTTCCTATTATGGGTCTACACAATATTAGAAATGCAACAGCTGCATCTGCCGTAGCGTATGTAATAGGAATTTCGAAAGTTAATATTAAAAAAGGTTTAAAGGGTTTTAAAGGAGTTCAAAGAAGATTTAATTATTTATTTAAGTATAGAAATTCAATATTCTTTGATGACTACGCACACCATCCAACTGAAATCACCGAAGTATTAAATGGAGCTAAAGAGGTTTATTATAATAAAAAAATTTGTTGTATATTTCAGCCACACAGAATATCTAGAGTTAAAAATTTAAAAAGACAATTTTCTAATTCATTCAAAAAAGCTGATACAGTAGTTCTATGTCCAATTTATAAAGCAGGCGAGAATATTAAACTTGGTTTCAGTTACTATAATTTTGCAAAAGAAATAGCACAAAACTCTAAAGTAAACTTAATAATGATTAAAAATCAGCATGAACTAAGCAAATTTGTAAATCAGAATATTTTTGATGGTCAAATTGTTATAGGCATGGGGGCGGGATCAATATCTAATTGGATGAGACAATTACCAAAAACATTAAATGGAAACTAAAGATTTAAAAGATTTTTCAAAAAATATTATAGGAAAAGTAACCTTTGATTATGATATAAAAAATCTCAATTGGTTCAATATTGGAGGAAAAACAAAAGTATATTTTAAACCTGAAACTTTAGACGAGTTAATAAGATTTCTTAAAATTTATCAAAATAGATCAAATATTTTTATTTTAG
>MDSW01093683.1_pt1 | contig 11947 bp, 9 predicted proteins | sample 811171 | NCBI WGS metagenome assembly MDSW01 (sample SAMN05326641, study PRJNA326480) | marine metagenome | isolation source: seawater | place: Atlantic Ocean: North West | collected 2012
ACTTTGATTTCACCATTGGATTCTGCCGAAATCTTGTCCGCCCATGGTTTTACGAACTTCGCGTTTGAATTCGCTGGCATGGGAACCATCGTATGGAATTTCAAAGTGACCGAGTCCGCGCTCGCAAAGCTTGCTGCCGACAAGGCCAGCATCGCTGATCCACAAACCTTAAGAATTTTATTCATAATGTTATCTCCAACCGACATTCATTATTTTTATGGATAGTGATCCGAAAAATAACCCATTTGTGTTAACACCGCCAACGATTATCGATTGGATTACAAACGGCTCAAGTTCAACCTGTGTTTGGTTTTCTTTATCCATCAATAACCCGTTAGTTCACCCGTTACGTCCTCAGAATCTCTGTCTATCGAGCCCTATCGTATAGACCCAATTCGTATCATAAGCATAGTGTTTTCATTTCGAAATCGGGTCCAGTGCAGATAGTTATTTTTGATATCTTCATGCTAGCGGGTTACACCGATTGTCTGTTGATGATGGTGAAGAATCGACTTCTGTCAGAATTTTGATCGAAATAGGAGTCAGTAAATACAGAACGTAGACTACCGCTCTTAAATTAACCCCCTCGCAGCGACGAAGTCAGACACTTGTTGAATAAAAGAAACAATTTCTTGACGCTCGAACATATCTTTTTTTGTCCAAGCAACTATATCTCGACTGGGTAGGATACGATCGATATCTAGTTCAACAATTTCCTCATTGAATCTGGAAAATTGAGCAAGCTTTCTACCTAGCACACACAGGCAATCACTTTGGTTTAGTACCTCCATAGCCATTTGGATATCGCCAGTGAAATATATCGGAATAGATCGCATGTTAATTCCCTGTTGCTGCAGAGCTTCTTTAGTCGAGCCGTAAATAGCTGAGGAAGCTCCTGCGACCACGTAGTCGTAATTGACAAGCTGATCAGGGTTCAATGGTTTAGGTAATTTGGTGGCTGGATGGTTTTTGCGGGCGAAAATGGCCAACTGATCAAAAAAAAGAAATTTTTGCACAAGATCGTCTCTTAGGAGACTGACTTGAGATGGTGCCAATAGAATGTCCAGTTGTCCGCTGTGCAGATCATTGATGAGTGCTGAAGCTGTAGCAGTTTTTAGACGCAAGGCGTTGCTGGGATTGAATCGTAAATACTCGGCAAAAAATGGACCCATGATGGTGTGAGCTAGCATGGGACCAACACCGACCCGTAGTTCGCCATGTAAACCTTTTTTCCAGAGATCGATGGATTCTTCGGCTTGATGCCTACTGGCAGCTATTACTCGGCCCTGTTGCGCAAGGCGCTCACCAATAAGCGTTGGCGTTACTCCTCGTGGGCCACGTTTGAGTACGGGGCTACCAACTTGGTTTTCGAGCACTTTCACTGCCTGGCTAAGTGTAGGCTGCGTAACGTTAAGTTTTTTTGATGCTCGGCTCATATTTCCGTGGTCAATTATGGTAGCCAGCCAATACAAATATTTCGGATCCATAAGCTCTCAATTTCGTTTTTGATACTATAAAAATATTTATGGATAAGATAATAAATCAAATTTTACGAATATCTACAAATATGAGATTTTTGATCTGCAAACTCCAAAGAAGGATAAAAAATATGTCACAATTTCGTAGAATTGCGCTCGCAGTTGTATTTACCACATTGGCGATGCCAACAGTGGGACAGGCGGACACCCTTAAGGCAGAGGGAGGATCAGCGGCTGGAATCTCTGCATTGGTTCCGCAGCTGTTGTCAAAGTATATCGCTGATGAACACGAGATTCGTGTAAACGTAGATCAGACCTTAAGCCGCTCTGCATTGAAGGTGGCCAATGGCTCCATTGAGTTATCTTCTGTCCCTGCCGGGGCTTACGCAAAGATGGTTACGGGCAAAGGGCCATACAAGAAGATTTCTGAACAAGCTATTAAAGCGTCCGGCGAAATTCGGTCGTTATTTTCTTTCTTGGGTGGGCACATCCACCCTTTGACTCATGTGGATAGTGGTGTTGAATCATGGGAAGACATTCGCGGAAAGCGTGTCTTTGTTGGCCCGCCAGCAGGATCTGCGGCAGGCCAGTCAATTGCGCTAATTAAGGCGATCACTGGTATGGAAGCGAACAAAGACTATGAAGCGATTAAGCTGGCTTGGTCTGCAGCCAACCAAGCCTTCGAAGATGGAAAATTTGATCTGTTCATGAGAACGGGTACTCGTGGATCTGCAGCTGTGAATCAGTTCGGAGCAGCCAAACCCTTCCGCATTTTAGGCATTCCGGAAGCCACAATTGGGTCACCTGCCTGGGATATTTACGCGAGCGTACCTGGCCGTGCCGCTGACACGATCCCCGCTGGAACATATGACAATCAAGTCAACAAAGACCAAGACCTATTTGCGACTGCATACGTCATGTTTGTTGGAGTTAACAAAGACATGAGTGACGATGTGGCATACAGCCTCACAAAAGCTATGTTTGAGAACTTGGAAGACGCACACTCTGTGAGTGATGGCTTGGCACCGCTAACATTGGATAACGCTTTTGTATCTTTAAAAGCGCGTCTACATCCTGGTGCGATACGTTATTACGAAGAAGTCGGTGTCGCAGTACCCAATTCCTTACGCTAGGTAGCGCGAGAATAGCAGGGTTCAGCACCTAATAGCTGAATCCGGCTGTTTTCCTACTAGGATTTGCTGATATGCAGTCTATTAACCCTGAGAAGAAAGGTTTTGACTTACAAAAATTATTGTTTGTGGTTGGATTCTTCTTTGCCGGCCTAGGCTTCTTGAACTCTATTCCTGACGTAGGCTACTTACCTTCGATTGGGGTCATCCCGGCCGAGATATTGCATTCCTTGGTAATGGCCGCTGGCCTGATTATTGTTTTGATTACCTTGGCTTCTCGAATGGACAAGGAGACGCCTTTCCCGACGGTACAAATTCTTTTTCATTTGCTTTTGGTCGGCGTTGTGCTGTTTGCACTGTGGCGTTACTACGTTGATATGACCGCCATTAGTGAAGAAGGTTTATTTTTCTTTGACGAGAGTCACGCCTGGTTAACCGTAGCCAGTGCCCTAGTAATTTTGTATTTCTGCTGGCGGATTTGGGGTGCTCCGTTAGCCCTTGTTGGCTTGGCGGCATTTCTATACTTCTTTTTCGGCGATCGGATGCCTGGAATCATGGGCCATGCTGGCATGGATTTCGTAGAAGATACACCAGCTGAACTCTGGTTTAACACCGGTGACGGTATTCTCGGGAACATCATGGCCATTTTGGTTAACACGGTCTTCCCATTTATTATCATGGGCGCAGTATTGGAGGGTACCGGAGGCGGTGGCTCCATGATCAAAATTAGCTTTCATGCGATGCGAAGATTTCGTGGCGGTCCTGCACATGCAGCGATCATGGCGAGTTCGCTATTCGGCACGGTCTCCGGTTCCGCGGTAGCAAATGTTGTTGGTACCGGTGTGATCACTATCCCAATGATCAAAAAGCGTGGGTTCAATTCTGCGTTTGCGGGCGGCGTGGAAGCGACTGCCTCCACTGGAGGTCAAATTGTACCACCGATAATGGGCGCTGCCGCGTTGGTGATGGCTGACTTCTTGGGAGTGAGCTACTTAACCATTATTGTGGCCGCTATTATTCCCGCGATTGCTTATTACCTTTCCTTATTCGCTACGGTTGTTTTCGAAAGTCGATCACTGGGAGTAGAGGCATCTGAAGACGAAGAGATCGATCCAGTTACACGTCAGGATTGGATTAACTTAGTTCTGGTAGTTATCCCTGTCACTACCGTTATTGTCGGACTCATAATGGGCTTTTCGCCAGCGGGCTCAGCCATGTTGGCTTTGTCCTTCCTAATGGCATCGAGCTTTTTGAATCCTGAAATTCGTCAACGCCCCATTTTGTTGGCTAAGGCATTTGCAGGCGGCGGAATGACATTTGGACGTTTGCTAATGGCCATCGGCACAGTTGGTCTGATCGTAGCCGTTTTGAGTGCAACGGGATTGCCATTGGAATTTGCCAAAGTATTAAGTGCTAGTGCCGGCGACAACCTGTTGTTTGCTCTGTGTCTTGCTGGTATTTCGGCTTTGGCGTTAGGAATGGGCATGCCCACGTTGCCGGCATACGTGACGATCGTAATTATTTTGGGGCCAGCCCTCATCGCTTTGGGATTGTCCCAACTAACTGCACATTTCTTCGTGTTTTATTTTGGTGTCGCTTCGGCCATAACTCCTCCCGTGGCCTTGGCTGCCTTTGCTGCGGCATCCATCAGTGGGGCTGGCGCTATTGCAACCGCAGTCCAAGCCACTCGAATTGGCATTGTGATCTTTGCCATACCATTTATGTTTGCCTTCAATCCAGAGATGTTGATGGTTGTGGAAGCGGGTGGCGATTTCAGATGGTTGGGCCTCGGGTGGATTTTGATACGCCTAGCTATGCTGATCTACATGCTTGCATCTGCAGCGAGTCGTTACGACCGTCATGCATTGTCGCTTTGGGAAGTGCTCGCCCGCATCGGAGCAGCACTGATGATGATTCATCCCGATTTAGTCGTGAGCCTGCCAGCCTTTGCTACATGCGCTGCGATGTTGTTGGCTCATTGGCTACTTAATGACAAAGCTGAAGGTCGAGAGCTTGCATAATCCATGATCAAAGCAAAGGCTATTAGGAATTTACGTGAAAGAGCTAGCTAATTACATTGCAGGCCAATGGCAAACTAGTGAAAGAACTTTTGTCAAAGCCAGCCCATTCAACGGGCAGGCGATCGCTACCGTACATGAAGCCACTGAAGCCATGGTGGATGAAGCGGTTAGGGCGGCTCATCGAGTCTCTATTGGTGATCGAGCCAGTGAGTGGGGCAACTTATCAATGCCTCAACGACTGGCGATTATTGATGATTTTGCGAATCGACTGATGGCACGGGTTGACGATCTGGTGGAAGCAGAGGTTCAAGACACCGGTCGAAGTTATTGGCAGGCCTGTAATTTTGATGGAACGCGAGCGGTAAAACTATTTCGTGCCTATGTCTCGGCTGCAGAAAATTTAGAGGATCGAAGTAAGAGCTTCTCGGGTGCTATGGGTAAGGCGATTTGGTACACCAATCGCCGCCCCAAAGGTGTAATTGGATGCATTACTCCATGGAACATGCCTTTATTGATGATGTGTATGAAAGTCGCACCCGCCCTCGTTATGGGTAACGGAGTGGTCGCTAAGCCTTCCGAAGAAACGCCATCCTCCAGTACAGTTTTGGCCCAAGTCATTGCTGAGTCCGATATTCCTGACGAGGTATTTTCCCTGGTTCACGGGTTTGGTCTGGGATCAACAGGTGAGTATCTCACGCGACATCCTCAGGTGAATGCATTTAACTTCACCGGGGAAAGTGCGACCGGTGTCCGAATAATGCAGGCCGCTTCCGTTGGACTGCGTGAGGTTTCGTTAGAACTGGGTGGGAAAAATGCAGCGTTAATCTTCAAAGATGCCAACATGGATCATGTTATCGATGGTGTTCGTCGTTCTGCTTTTTTTAACGCAGGTCAGATCTGTTTTTGTACGGAAAGAGCCTACGTGCATCGATCTCGCTATGACGAGTTTGTTGAAAAAATAGCAATGGCGGCTAAAGAAATTGTTATCGGTGAACCTCAACACGATGGATTCAGTATTGGGCCTTTAGTAAGTCATGCTCATCGAGACAAGGTGAAGAAACTGCTGGATACAGTCGTTCAAGATGGCGGTGAATTCGTCGCCGGTGGGAACGTCCCTACATTCGAAGACGAAAGGGATAAAGGTGCCTTCATTCTTCCGTCAGTAGCAGTTGGCTTGGCCGAAAATGCGCGCTTTGTTAAACAGGAAGTCTTTGGTCCAGTGCTGCATATTGCCTCGTTTGATGAGGAGCACGAAGCCATTGATCTAGCAAACGACACGCAATACGGCTTAGCAACCTCTATCTGGACTGAAAACATCAGTCAGGCTCATCGCGTTGCTCCACAAATTCGAGTCGGACACGCATGGGTAAACTCATGGCAATTACGGGACTTGTTAAGCCCTCTAAGCGGAGTCGGCGCTAGTGGTTTAGGGCGCGATGGCGGTCGAGACTCATTGGAGTTTTGCTCTCAACCACAAACCGTGACCGTGCGTTTATCTGATAATTAGGGAATTTTGGACATGGTAGCAAGTATTATGATGTCTGCAGGTGAAGCGATTTTGCGATCGCTCAAAATGAACGGTGTTGATTACTTATTTACCAACCCAGGAAGTGACTTTGCACCGATTATCGAAGCTTATGCTGGCGTGGAAGAGAATCACATTCCTGAGCTCGTTGTAGTACCCTTTGAAAACTTAGCGGTCTCTATGGCGCATGGCTATTATTTAGCAACGGGAGATTTGGCCGCAGCGGCTGTGCATGTCAATGTAGGCTTAGCTAATTCCGCTATGGGAATGATCAACGCGCATTCTGATGATGTACCAGTATTTTTAATGTCTGGCAGGAACCCTCTAACTGAGGGCGATCGCATGGGTAGTCGGCATACTCCCATTCAGTACGGTCAGGAAATGTTCGATCAGACTGCCTTGGTTCGGGAGACTGTCAAATGGGACTATGAGCTTCGATATCCTGAACAAGCCGTGCATCTGGTCAATCGCGGCTGCGCGATAGCGAATAGTCAGCCACCGGGCTCTGTGTATTTATCCTTACCTCGTGAACCCTTATGCGAGCAAACTGCAGAGCCCGTGCGCGTCACTCAAGTGCCAGCACTACCTGCAGCGCCGAATTTTGGTGCGATTGAACGGGCTGCGAAGTTAATTGCTGAGGCTAATAACCCGCTGATTATCTGTTCCCGTGGTGATCAAGAGGGTAAATTAAGTCGACTGATTCAGGTGATTGCTAAAGAAAACAGTATTTCCGTCAGTGAAGTGTTTGTAACCCGAAACGTATTACCAACTAATTTTGACCACGGAGTAGGGGGCAATATTGCCGCTCATTTGCCCAACGCGGATGTGGTATTAGTGGTCGATACACCGGTGGCTTGGATCGAACATAAAGCGACACCGGCACCCGATACTAAGGTGATTCATGTTGGTGCTGATCCACTTTTCAGTCGAATTCCAGTTCGAGGTTACTTGACCACAGAGGCTATCGTAAGCGATCCCGTGATTGCCCTAGAAGCTCTACAGGCAGCGTTACCCTGTTCGATTAATGAGCAACGCCGAAAAGAGATCGTCGCTAAGCATCACACGTTCCGGCAAAGAATAAACAGCAAAGCTGAGGCTGGATGCGTCGGAAAAGCAAATAAGCCGTGGATCAGTAAGTGTATATCCGAAATTTTGGGAGATGGAGTTGTTTTCTCTGAGCGAGGCGGTCCTCTGGGTTTGTTTGAGCTACAGGGACCTAACCAATGGTTTGGAAATACACAAGCCGGCGGTCTAGGGTGGGGATTGCCTGCCGCCTTAGGTTACCAGTTGGCTAACCGCGAAAAACTGGTGGTATGTATGATTGGTGATGGCAGTTACATGTTCGCTAATCCTGTTGCCTCTCATCAGGTTGCCAATGCTTACGAATTACCGGTGCTCACTATAGTGTTGAATAACGGTAGTTACGACGCTGTACGTATCTCTACGTTAGATGTTTATCCTGATGGAAAGGCATCTGTAGCGCCACATGTACCTATGGTCCCTTTTTCGCCCGCGCCAAGATACGGTGATATTGCTGCAGCCGCTGGGTGTTACGCGGAGACTATTGAATGTGCGGAAGACTTGCCCGCCGCCCTAAGTCGTGCGTTAAAGGTTATTCAGGAAGAAAGGCGTCAGGTATTGCTTGATGTAAGTATTGGACAGGATGACGGGGAAAAATGACATGTCATCGACGCTAGTTCTAATTTCTGGCCTGCTATGTGACGAATTAGTTTGGACACCTTTTGTAGAGCAATTACCTGCAAGTCAAAAGGTGTTTATTCCTTCTTTGGGTAGTTTCAATAGTCTGACTGGAATGGCCGAACATATTCTGCAATCTGTCAGCGGACCAATAAAGGTTGCGGGACACTCTATGGGGGGCCGCGTAGCCCTGGAGATAGTCCGTTTAGCATCAGAACGGATCGACCGGTTAGCCTTGCTTGATACAGGAACCCATGGATACAGTGAAGGCGAGGGCGAAAAGCGGCTGGCCCTTGTAGAACTCGGCGAAAGACAGGGAATGATGTCCCTTGTGGAGCCTTGGTTGCTACCCATGCTTCACCCGAAATTCCACCATGACGATGCCATTGTGACACCGTTGATTGCGATGTTAGGGCGAATGAATAGCCTGATCCACCGTAATCAAATAGAAGCACTAATTAACCGTAGAGAGGCAGACAGCTTACTTACGACCATCGACTGCAAAACGCTAATCATCGTAGGTCAGGAAGATGGCTGGAGTCCCGTAGCCCAGCATCAACGTATGCATGAGTTAATTAGTGGAAGCCGCTTGGAAATAATACCGGAAGCAGGCCACTTTGCCCCCTTCGAACAGCCTCGCGCAGTCAACGAAGCACTCAATGCTTGGTTACAAGACTAAACCGGACTAGGAGGAGTAGTGTGCTCATCGTTCATTCGAAAATCGAAGAAGGTCTTACAAAAGAGCGAAAAGCGTTCTTGAAAACAAACTTGATCCCAGCCATTTTAGATCGTGCGGGATGCAGCCCCGAACGAGTCCTGGCGGTAATTCGCAAGGTTTCCCAATTTGACTTTGGTGGAGGCGCCAGAATCTGGGCTGCAAAACAAGGCCGGCAACAGCTTCGATTGCAAGCCGGATCAGGAAGTTTATGAGAAAAAAGCCCAATTTCGTAATGATTGTCTCCGATCAACAGCGTGCCGATTGGCTTGGCTGTTACGGCCATAAGGTGATTAAGACGCCTCATATTGACAGTTTGGCCGAACAAGGACTGCGTTTTACTGATTTTCATACAGCTTCACCGGTGTGTATGCCAAACCGAGCTAGTATCCTTACGGGTCGTTATCCTAGCGTGCATGGTCTGCGGTACAATGGCTGTGCACTATCCACCCGGGCGAATACGTTTGTTGAATTATTAAGACAAGCTGGCTACCAAACTGCAGCAATTGGGAAGAGCCATTTGCAACCCTTTACTCCGTTTTCAATAGACAGAACCCACGAGCATTACAATGAAACCTACACGGAAGCATGGAAGGAAACACTAGAGCCTTACGTGCACGAAGAGCCGGGTCGCTATAGTACCAGCTGTCGTTATGTATTCCCCAAACCCTACTATGGTTACGACCACGTTGATATGGTCACCGGCCACGGTATCGAATGCAACGGTCATTATAGGCAATGGTTGAATGAGCGGACCGGTGAAGCAGCTAACTTGACGGATCCAAAACGACAATTAGAGCATCACTTCGGTGTTCCTCAGGCTTGCCGCACCGTCATGCCAGAGGAACTATATCCCACTCGCTATATTGAAAATCAGACTGTTAATTGGCTGAATGAAGTCGCTAATCCTGAGCAACCATTTTTTCTATTTGTTTCGTTCCCTGATCCTCATCATCCGTTCAATCCACCAGGTAAGTATTGGGATCGTTACAAACCGGAGCAATTCGATTTAGAAAATCCCGCTGAAAGCATCGAAGACAAACCTCCAATGCTGCAATACGCTTATGACCGGCTTTCGCAAGGACTGTATCCCAGTACAAGTCAGGAAAGCTTTATGGCTACGACGCGCCATTGTAAAGAGGCTATGGCCTTAACAGCGGGTATGATCGATATGGTGGACGACGCTGTGGGTTCTATCAATCAAGCTTTGAAGGATTCGGGTCTTGATGACGACACAGTGATCATCTACACCTCGGACCATGGTGACTACTTAGGGGATGCAAATTTATTGCTAAAAGGGCCATGGATACGGACCAGCACCCATCAGGTGCCCTTTGTGTGGCGAGATCCAGAGGCACTAAAGGTGACAACTACAAATGTGATGGGAAGTGCGATTGATATCGCGCCAACGATTCTTGCGAGGGCAGGTGTGACGCCTTACTTTGGAATCCAAGGCCGTGACTTACTACACGATATAGAAACTGATGAGGGTCGTCAGCAATTGCTGATTGAACACAACGATAATGTGTCGCGAATGGGCTTAACGGCTCCCTCTCGTAGTCGTACCCTTTATCGGAAAGACTGGCGTCTGACCATTTATCCAGGGGAAAATTGGGGAGAGCTGTATCATACCGAAGCCGACCCTCATCATAGAAAAAACCTTTGGTTTGATAAAGAGTTTGCGTTGAAAAAGGGAGAGTTGATGGAACAACTTGCCGTAGAAATCGCTGCCACAATGGACGAGAGTCCTCGTTCGATTCGCCGCGCGTAGACTGATTAGGATTTCGTGCTACCGCACTAATTTAGCAAAGCTCAAGCGTCATGTTTTTGGATTCTGTCCCAACACTCGACATCAATAAAAATAGCGATTGCGGCGTCGATATCCATCGAATTGATTCTGTCTGCTGCAACCGGCTCCATGTTGAGTTAAGGGGGCTTTATTTCGCGGATAATCCTGAGCTCTATGCCCCGAGGTGCTTTTGTAGCAATACCCATAAGCATGATGGCTGTTCGTTATTTGCCCGGGTCTTGGGTTAGATTGCTTGTGTTTTTTCTGATTGGCCTGGCCCTATTGAATTCAGTGGCCGTCTTGGTTGCCTAGATAAAGCTTTTATTTGGGTAAGCAGCCGCACATTCTTTAGCAAACTCAATAAATGCCTGACTTTTGGGCTGGCTTAGGCTGATTCGATTTGAAACGAAGAAGAGGGGCGTTTGGGTGGGTAGATTGATGTCGATCGAGATTCGCTTCAGCCGACCCTTGGCAATCCAAGGTCTCGCGTAAAGGTCTGGAATCAAAGCTATATCTTGAGTGGCATTACCTGCGATGAATTCACGAATGCTAAGGGGATCATCTACTATTTGAGCCTCATTCCAGTCTGGATCAATCGTCGATTTAGCATCCCGCACAGTTGCTTCAAAATCTCTGGCAGGGCGGTGACGCCGATCCATCCAAAGACTCTTGTAAGGTCTGGTGTGGTCAAACTTTGGATGACAAACCAACCACTGCTCAACGGTTATAAAGCGTTGTGCGACCAGCTGCGATGAGTTGAGCTCTCCTACCTCAATGCTCAGATCGATGCCATCGCGAATTGGATTCGTACCTTGAGGAGCCAATCGGATATCTAGTTGAACATTGGGGAACCGCTCTCTGAACTTGGGTAATTCGGGAATCAAAACTTCGCGCCCAAACGCAAGCGGAATGCTCACGCGAAGCAATCCTGTGGCGCCAGATGACTGAGACGCCAGCCTTTCCAGACTGGCCTCCAGTATTTGTAACGCCGGGGCGATATCTCGATACAAAGATTCCCCATCTTGGGTCAAATGCATGGCTCGAGTATTTCGAATAAACAAACTGCAGCCCAGACTTTTCTCAAGCCTTTTTAGACTTCGAGATAGTTTTGATTTGGGCACAGCCAGTTGGGCTGCAGCATTTGAGATGTTGCCAGCGCGGACAATATGGGCAAAATTTCGGACATCTTCAGTGTTGCTCATTTGCAACAATCATTTCTAATTTTTGGCCTTTATGCAACTAAAAATTATCACTATCCTGCACCTTACAAACGTGTATTTACGGAAACCGTTTGTAACCATCATTACTCTTTTATTTTGCATCAGAGTTTAGTGATGTTTCTGGTTTGATTAGCGGGCATCCGCGCAGAAAGAGCGGTTGCATTCACATACCAAGCTCCACCGAGTTTACGATCCGTTGAGAGAGCGCCAAATACTCAAATAGAGGATTCTTATGGAAAGAGACTACGACCAAATTCCAGGTACCTATCCCCTCGATAGCCGCACATACCGGAAGGGCTATCACGTCAACATGTTCCTGATGAGCCTCAACAAGGCGGAATGTCGTGATCAGTTTGCTCAGGATGAGAGGG
>MDSW01132003.1_pt1 | contig 11947 bp, 11 predicted proteins | sample 811171 | NCBI WGS metagenome assembly MDSW01 (sample SAMN05326641, study PRJNA326480) | marine metagenome | isolation source: seawater | place: Atlantic Ocean: North West | collected 2012
CCGGTGCTCAGGTAAGGCTGGTTGGAAATGAATCCGGAATCCTAACCGCCCAAGACGTACTTTCCAACATTAACCCCAGTGATTCTCATTACACCAACACTTCGCTCGTTTCGATTGAAAATACAACCAATCGAGGAGGTGGAAAGTGTTATAACATCGAGGATGTTCGGGCAATAGCACATGTATGCCGGGAAAACGGATTAAAATACCATCTGGATGGCGCCAGACTGTTCAATGCCCTTATAGCTAAAAATGAAAACCCAACAGATTATGGAGATCAATTTGATTCGATTTCTATCTGTTTATCCAAAGGATTAGGAGCCCCAGTTGGATCTCTTTTATTGGGCTCTAATGACTTCATAAGCAAAGCGCACAGGGTACGAAAAGTAATGGGTGGCGGAATGAGACAGGCAGGATACCTTGCAGCGGCAGGAATATTTGCACTTGAAAACAATGTTGCACGACTTGCTGATGACCATAAACGAGCCAAGAAGATTGCTGAGCTGGTGAAAGGAGCCCCTTTCATTGCCGGAACAGAAGAGCCAGAAACCAACATTTTAATGGTTGATCTTTCAATATCATCGGCAGAATACCTCAAAAAGCTGGAAGACAAAGGCATGCTCGCAATAGCTTTTGGCCCAAATAGAATACGAATTACCACGCACCTGGATGTTTCAGAATCTGACATAGATCAGGCCATCAGCATCATGAAAAATTTGGATTGATCCTTTCAAACAGATTGAAATCTGGAAATGAAATAAAGCACTCCTAAACACACAAGTATACTGAGCAGCACATTGGCAATCACCCAACCCCATTCACCACTTTTCATCAAGTTGAGTGTTTCAAAACTGAACGTAGAAAAAGTACTGAACCCTCCACAAAATCCAACCAATACAAGCGCTTTGTACGCTTCGTTTAGCTGATTCTTTGAAGCAAAAAACAAAACAAAAACTCCCAAAACAATGCATGAAGTTAGATTGGATAAAAACGTTCCTAACGGAAAATGACCCGCATATAGCTTGCCCGAAAGTAATCCGAAACCGTATCTCGCCAGACTTCCCAAACCGCCACCTATGAATATTGCTAACCAGGTCATTTACTCAAAGTTAATAGACTGGAAAAAAACCTATACATCAACCATCCCAAGAACAAACCTAAAATTGAACCGCAGCAAATATCCGCAGGATAATGAACCCCGATGTAAATTCTCGAATAACCAATTAGAGCTGCAACTAAAAATCCAATCCAAAGTACTTTCCTGTTAAGAGAAAATCCTACAAATGTGGCTATTGCAAACATATTTGCGGCATGCGCTGAGAGAAAACTTGCATCGATCTTTCCTCTATACCGCGCCCCTTCGACAATCAAATTATGCACCTGGTCACCAATCTCAAGGTTGTACCCCGGTCGATAACGAAGGAATATATTTTTGAATAAATGATTTGATGACAAATCGGAAAGGGCAACGGAAAGAATCGCACCAACAATTAAGATTGCACCCGTTTTCCAGCCGTATTTTCTGATGAGCATCCAAATGACTATTGCATAGAATGGTAACCCGAAATACTTGCTAGTGACGCACCAAAAGAATGCATCAAAAAAATCATTATGAAAACCATTCAGCCATAAAAACAATATGCGATCGATATTTTCCAGCCATTCAATCATCTCGCATCGTTTCCCAGAGCAAGTCCTTTAGCTCCCGAATTCCTTTTTGGGCGACTGAGCTGATGAACAATGACGGAACATCCGGAAGATCAAGCCGAATCTCATCCATAAGCTCTTCGTCCAGCATATCGGATTTGGAGATAGCGAGAATTCTGCGTTTGTCCAATAGCTCCGGATTATACTGCTGTAGTTCGTTCAAGAGGATCTTGTATTCTTTGTGTATGTCTTCACTATCAGCCGGAACCAGAAACAAGAGTACTGAATTCCGTTCAATGTGCCGTAAAAAGCGTAATCCGATTCCTTTTCCCTCATGGGCTCCTTCAATTATACCGGGAATGTCTGCCATGACAAAAGACCGATGCTCTCGATACGAGACCATTCCCAGATTCGGCACCAAAGTCGTAAATGGGTAATTGGCAATTTCCGGAGTTGCAGCGGAAACGACAGATAGCAAAGTTGATTTTCCGGCATTTGGAAATCCAACTAAACCAACATCTGCTAATAATTTCAGCTCCAGTATTTTCCATTCATCCTTACCGTCTTCTCCGGGCTGAGCATATCTTGGGGTTTGGTTGGTTGCCGATTTAAAGTGATCATTCCCAAGACCACCCCGCCCTCCGGGCAAAAGAATCTGCTCTTCTCCATGATCCGCTATTTCAAACAGCACCTCACCCGTTTCTGCATCTTTTGCAATCGTACCAATTGGAACCTCCAGGATCATGTCCTTGCCATTCGCCCCGTGCTTAAGATTGCCCAAGCCCGGCCCCCCATTCTCGGCTTTAACATGCTTTTTATACTTGAGGTGAAGTAACGTCCACAATTGCTCGTTCCCTCGCAAAATAATATGACCTCCTCTGCCACCATCCCCGCCATCAGGGCCACCTTTCGCCGTATTTTTATCACGAAACAAATGAGCCGAGCCTGCCCCTCCCCTTCCGGAGCGACAATTGATCTTCACATAATCGACAAAATTGGTGCCTGCCATAGGTTAAAAATAGTCTAAATAAAAAAGGCTGAATCAACATTCAGCCTTGATTCTACAAAATCCTTAGTTCAATCGTTTATTTTGAAGGCTTCGACCGCATCAAAAAGCCGATCGGTGATCTCATCAATAGATCCGATTCCATCTATTTCCGACAGCTTGGATTGCTCAGCATAGAACTCTGCGACAGGAGCCGTTTTCGCATTGTAATTGTCGATCCTGTTCTGAATTATTTTAGGGTCAGCATCGTCTAACCTACCGGAATCACTTGCCCTTTTCATTAACCGATCTCTCAATTCATCTTCTGTTACGACTAAAGAAAGCATCATCGTTACTGAAGTATTCTTCGATGACAAAAAGGAATCCAATGCCTTTGCTTGCTCCGTTGTTCTTGGAAAACCGTCGTAAATTACTCCTTTAGCATTCGGAAACTTCTTCACCTCTTCTTCAAGAATAGCAATCGTAATTTCATCGGGAACAAGATCACCCTTATCGGAATAGCTCTTGGCCAATTTACCTAGTTCAGACTCCGGATCAAGTGCTCTGAATACATCTCCTGTTGAAATGTGAACAAGACCATACTTTTCTTTCAATCGTTCCGACTGAGTCCCTTTACCTGCGCCTGGAGGGCCGAATAATACAATGTTTAGCATGATTTAATCTTCTGTTATGATGTAAATGTCTTTCAAATTTCGTCCCAAACCGTCATAGTCGAGACCATATCCAACCAAAAACTCATTACCGACTTCTAGTGCAGCATAATCAATCGGATAGCTCTTAGTGTAAGCATTCGGTTTGAACAATAAAGTTGCGACTTTGATCGAGCTAGCCCCCAGCCCTTCTAAAGATTGGTAGAGGTTCTCCAGCGTTATTCCCGTGTCTACAATATCCTCGAGTAAGATCACTTCTCGACCCTCAATGTTTTCATTCAACCCTACCAACTCTTTTACCTGACCAGTAGTGGTTGTTCCTTCATATGAAGTTAGCTTGACAAATGAAACTTCGCATTCCAGCTCAATCTTTCGCAGCAGGTCTGCAACAAACAAGAAACTACCGTTTAAAACACCTACAAACAAAGGCTTCTTGCCCTTATAGTCTGAATTTAGATTGGCCGCAACACGTGATATCGCAGCATCAATCTCAGATTGAAGGATATGTGGCTTGAATTCTTTATCGTGTAACCGAATGATACTCATAAAGAGAATGCGAAGTTAGAAAAATAAACCGTATCAAAATTCGCTCAAATCTAATCACTGTTGTTAATTTTGTCATTCGTATTTTTACTACAAATTGTGATTCCCATGGAACAACCCGTATCGTCCGACTTTAAACTTGGTATTATTTCCGGTGGTCAATTAGGTAAGCTGCTTGTGGCAGCGGCTAATAATTGGGACATCACAACTTACGTTCTGGACGGCTCGGCTTCAGCACCGGCATCTGGTGTTTGCAATGAGTTTATACAGGGAAGCTACTTAGATTATGATGATGTGCTTAATTTCGGTAGAAAAGTTGATGCAATTACCTTCGAAATTGAAAATGTAAATATCAACGCGTTGCGACAGCTGAAGGAAGAGGGCATTACGATATTACCTGATCCGGATGTCCTGGAATTGATCTCCGATAAGGGAACCCAAAAGGAATTCTACGAAGAAAATGCCCTACCAAGCTCACCATTTCGGCTATTTAAAGACAAAGAAGAGGTCATTGATGCCATTAACAACAAGGAAATAAAGCTACCCTTTGTTCAAAAGCTTCGAAGAATGGGGTACGATGGTCGGGGGGTTCAAATGATCAGGACTCAGTCTGATTTTGACAAATTATTTGGGGCACCCTCATTGATTGAGGAGATCGTAGACATGGAAAAAGAAATTTCTGTGATTGTAGCCAGAAACAAAAAAGGAGAAACTCAATCTTTTCCAACCGTTGAAATGGAGTTTAATCCAGTAGCCAATCTCGTTGAACTATTGATCAGTCCAGCGAACATTTCTGAATCTATCGAAAAACGAGCAGTTGAACTGGCACAAAGTGTAATTTCGAAACTGGACTTTATTGGACTACTCGCAGTTGAAATGTTCTTGACCAAAGACGGCAATTTATTGATCAACGAAATCGCACCAAGAACACACAACAGTGGACATCACACCATTGAGTCATGTATAACCTCTCAATATGAACAACAGTTGAGATCCATTTTAAATTTCCCTCTTGGTTCAACTGCGATGCAAAGTCCGGCAATAATGCTTAACTTACTAGGTGAACCGGGTTATGAGGGAGTGGTTAAATACCAAGGCTTTGAAGAATGCCTAAAGATAGAAGGTGTTAAAATTCACATCTACGGGAAAGCAGAAACCAGACCTTATAGAAAAATGGGCCATGTAACGATTTTAGATCAATCGATTGATGGAGCCAGAAAAAAAGCCAACTTTGTAAAAGAAAATCTAAAAGTGATCACATGAGTGCATTAGTTAAAATAATTATGGGGTCCGATTCAGACCTTCCGGTTATGCAAGGTGCAGCCGACATTCTAGACGACTTGGGAGTATCTTACGAAATGACCATCGTATCGGCTCATCGCACTCCGCATCGTTTGGTTGAATTCGCTGAAAATGCTCATAAAGAAGGTGTTGAAGTGGTGATTGCAGGTGCCGGTGGTGCCGCTCACCTCCCTGGTATGGTCGCTTCTATTTCTCCTTTACCGGTTATTGGAGTTCCGGTTAAATCATCCAATTCAATTGATGGCTGGGACTCAGTTCTGTCCATCCTTCAGATGCCAGGTGGTGTTCCCGTAGCAACAGTTGCATTAAATGGAGCAAAGAATGCCGGCATCTTGGCGGCCCAGATCATAGGCACAAAAATTCCAGCGGTCAGACAAAATATAATTGCCTATAAAAAGCAACTTACAGACCAGGTAATGGCAAAAGTTGGCAAGCTTGAAAAGTAAAAAGTGTAGAATTTACGCCTAAACTATTCTTACGCCCGTGGTGGGAATCCTATCATTTTGTAAATTGTTATCCGATGAAAAATGTGTTGATCTGCCTATTAACGGTTGTTCCTTTTATTTCGCATGGCGGCAATGAAAACTGGCATCTTGGGGCCAGAAGCTCGGCTATGGCCCACGCTTCCGTTACGTTATTCGATGTTTGGTCTACTCACCACAATCAAGGTGGATTGGGCTGGATCAAGAATGCCTCTGCAGGAGCCTATTTCGAAAATCGATTTGGCATTAAGGAACTGAGTCAGATGGGTGCGGCGGCTGTCTTACCAATAGGAAGCGGTGCATTTGGCCTTAATTACTCAGGGTTTGGGTGGTCGCAGTATAGAGAGAATAAGTTCGGGCTTGCTTATGGCATGAGATTCAACGATAAAATTTCAGGCGGTATTCAAATCAATTATCAATCATTGCGAATTGCAAACAACTATGGATCAACTGGTTCTTTTACGGTAGAAGCAGGATTACAAGCCAGAGTAACTGAACAATTTACTATAGGTATGCACGTCTTCAATCCAACAAAAACTAAGCTGAATGATTATAGTCAAGAGCGAATACCAACTATCATGCGTTTTGGAGCAGGCTATCAGTTTTCCGATAAAGTACTGGTAACGTGCGAAGCCGAAAAAGACCTTCAATTCTCCGCGGTCTTCAGGGCCGGACTCGAGTACCTGCCAACTGAAAAACTGTACATACGAGGTGGAGTTGCTACAAATCCCGGAATTGTGGCTTTTGGATTTGGGTTAAATTTTACATCCTTCAAGCTGGACATTGCCAGCACGTACCATCAGATCCTTGGCTTTAGCCCACAGCTGTCAATAACCTATGTGCTTTCCAACAAATGATCAGGACGCGATTATATATCCTGTTCGGATTGCTGATCTCAAATTACATTTCACTTGGGCAAAAGAACGATCAACAAAAATTCAATCTAATTGAGCAACGTATTGAGATGATCGCAGAAAATGCGGAGGATGAGGACATAGACTTTACCACCTTATTTGATTATTTGGCCTATATCTATGACCATCCGCTGAACATCAACAATCCTAAGAATGAAGATGATCTGAGGCAAATCCGAATGTTATCGGATATTCAGATCAATAATTTATACGATCACATCGACCGTAACGGCAAACTGATTTCAATTTATGAACTTCAGGCTGTAGAGGGCTGGACAATATATACAATAAAGACCATTCTTCCATTTGTTGCGGTGAATGTGGATTTGTACGCACCTTCCATATCGTTTAAGGAAATGGTAAGAAACAGCAGTAACGAGCTATTCATTCGTTATTCTAGAGTACTGGAACAGCAGGAAGGGTATGCCCCGATAGACGATTCAACTCTTGCTGCAAGTCCGAACAAAAGATATTCCGGGAGTCCAGACAAATTGTACACGCGATATCGTTTCAAGTTCCGAAACAATATAAGCGCAGGGTTTACTGCTGAAAAAGATGCCGGTGAACAGTTTTTTACAGGAAATCAAAAAAACGGCTTTGACTTCTACTCGGGTCACTTGTACCTCAGTGGTTTTGGAAAACTCAAATCATTGGCCATTGGAGATTTTCATGCTCAATTCGGACAAGGATTAACTATTTGGAGCGGACTGGCATTTGGAAAAAGTGCTGACATACTGACCGTGAAAAGAAATGCCAGAGGGCTCAGGCCTTATGCCTCTGTAGATGAAAACCTTTTTCTAAGAGGAGGAGGCGCAACCATAGAGCTCGGGAAGATTCAATTCACTGCATTCGGGTCGCACAAAAAAATTGATGCCAATGTATCGTATGATGATACCACCTCTAATTTTGACGGATATACGATTACCTCATTTCAACAAACGGGCCTGCACCGAACCCCTTCAGAAGTGGAGGACAAGAACATAATCGGTGAAACGCATCTCGGGGGAAACCTGCAATTTAACACAAGAAAATTGCGCATCGGTATTTCGGGACTTCATAGCAACTACGACGCAAATGTTCAGAGAAATTTATCGTATTACAATCAATTCGAGTTCAATGATAATACAAATACGATCTTGGGTACCGACTACAATTTTTTGTTCAGAAACTTCAATCTCTATGGTGAGGTTGCCCGAAGCGCAAATGGCGGAACTGCACAGATTCATGGTGCACTCATATCATTGGACCCTAGCGTGTCTTTATCTGTGGTATATAGAAATTACGGCAGAGATTTCCAGAACAATCTCAGCAATGCATTTTCAGAAAATAGCAAGAACATCAATGAATCCGGAATTATGATCGGGTTGAAACTGACAAGAGGTAAGAAATTTCAGCTCAATGCATACTTAGATCAATTCAAATTCCCGTGGCTTAAATATCAAGTCGACAAACCTCAAACAACAGGGCACGATTATTTGGTTCAATTACAATATAAACCCAGTAAAAAGCTCATCATGTATGGTAGAATCAGAGCTAGGAACAGACCAATAAATACAGAACAGGATATTGATGATATTGACTTTATTGTAGCGAGAAATCAAATTAATTACAGGTACAATATCAGCTATAAAGTTTCTGAATCTTTTACTTTAAGAAATAGGATTGAATATGTTGACTTTCAACGTGGTATATCAGATAGAGAAGCTGGTTTTTTAATCTATCAGGATATCTTATATAAGCCGCTTAGCAGTAACCTTTCCTTTTCGTTTCGATATGCACTTTTTGAAACAGACTCTTACGACTCGAGGGTATATGCTTATGAAAACGATGTTCTTTATTATTTCTCAATACCTGCCTATTACAGAACAGGGACAAGAACCTATCTTACGGCCAAGTACCGAATTCGAAAAGGACTAGATCTATGGTTAAGATGGGCACAATGGCATTTTAGCAACACCAACGAAATCGGATCAGGAAACGAAATGATTGAAGGCAATACAAAGACGGATATTCGCGCACAAATTCGGTTGAAATTTTAGCAATTCGTCAGGCATTAATTGATTTCAATCGGCGTGTGGCCTTCAACAAATAATACAAACAAATCAAAGCAGCCAGTGTATCTGCCACCGGAAATGAATACCAAATTCCATCAAGGCCATAGAAAATCGGGAAGATGAAAATAATTGGAACAAGGCAAAATGTCTGTTTCGTTAGTGTAAGCAACATTGCAGGTAGTGGTTTTCCAATTGCCTGATAGTAGCTGCTTCCAATAAAAGGCAACATAACCAAAGGCGTGGCCATAAACACATAAAATATGGCGTCAGCCGCATATGTATTCATCTCAGGGCCGACTGAAAAGAGCGATGGAATGAAGGATGCCCCAGCCAATAAGATGGAACAAAGCAAAGCTGCTATTACTGTACCATAAATGACCGAAAGTTTAATTGCCTTTCGAACCCTGTCGAATTGTTTTGCCCCATAGTTGTAGCCGGTGATAGGCATAAACCCTTGAGAAATTCCGATCAACGGAAAGAAAACAAACATGGCCAATCTCGATGCAACACCATAAGAGGAATAAGCAATCTCCCCCCCGTTTTCTAATGGTATATCCTGAGATCCGTACTTATGCAGTGACCAGCTCAGGATGATCATCAACAATGAAATCGAACCCTGACGAATAAGGCTCACGCTACCCAAAGAGACTATTTCACGAACCAGATCCTTCTTTAGTTTCATTTGACTCCATTTAAGCTTAAGCTCTGAACCTCCAAAGAAGTAGAAATAAAAAGTAAAAGCCGAGCTTAGCATAAACGAGATGGTCGTGGCCCAGGCAGCACTCTCAATACCACCGTTCATTTGACGTATTAACACATCGTCCAAAACTATGTTTACAATAGAAGGTACCAATAAGATCATCATGGCCATTGTTGCCCGTCCCTCTGCCCTTATGTTATTATTACACATCATACCCCAGGCCAAAAATGGTATTCCAAAAAGTACGATCTTAAAATAGCTATGGCCTAGAGGGAATATGTCACCCTTCGCACCAAAAACCCAAACCAGGTCTTCGGAAAAAAGATATCCAAGTGAGACAATTGCAACAAAACAAATCAGCAATAAGGAAACCTGATTGTTCAAAGCCCATGATGCCTTTTTCTTATCTCCTGCACCAAGTGCTCTGGAAACAATTGAGGCACCGCCCATACCAACAGCCATTCCGAGTACGGCAAAGAGGAATATGATCGCAGTAACCGCAGTAACTGCGCCAATGGCATCCTCCCCAATAAACTTACCTAGATAAATTGTGTCGACAACAGAATTCAAGGACATCACCATAAAACCTATAGCCGCAGGTAATGACTGCTTAAACAACAATTTTCCTAGTGGTTCTGTACCTAGTCGTTGGGATCCTTTCATTGGGCCGTAAATATCGTAATTAAAAGAAGATACTATTAGGTATTGAACTCGAATTCGATCTTCGTGCTTTCATCCTGCGTTCATCAAGTTTGAACAAATTAACACAATAAACCCAAGCAAATTATGTATGTTTGACGCCAATTAGTTCAATCATGATACTCGTAACTGGTGGCGCAGGTTTTATTGGCTCGGAAGTGATCCGTGAACTCACGAGTGCAGGATTAAGCGTTTTAGCCATCGACAATTTCGACCCGTACTATGACCCAATATTGAAAAGGCATCGTTGGGAAACCGTTCGGAATAGTTCACATGTAGATTTTGTAGAAGGTTCGATCCTTGATGAGAAATTAATGCGACAGCTTTTTGAAAGCAATAAGTTTGACGGAGTGATCAATCTAGCGGCAATGGCCGGGGTTCGTTACAGCATTGAAAAGCCTGAAAAATACATTTCTGTCAATACCTTGGGAAGTTTACGTCTGCTTGAGCTCATGCGAGAATTTAAGGTAAACAACTATGTAATGGCAAGTACTTCATCCTTGTATGCCGGTTGCGAAATGCCATTTACCGAAGATTCAGATGTAAGATTTCCATTGTCCCCTTATGCATCATCAAAATTAGGAGCAGAAACTGCGGCATATACCTACAATGTGAATCATGGTATCTCAGTAAAAGTGCTGCGTTACTTTACTGTGTATGGACCAGCCGGCAGGCCTGACATGAGTCCATTTCGATTTATTGAATGGGTAGCAAGGGGCGAGAAAATTCAGCTGTATGGAGACGGAAAACAATCGCGGGACTTTACCTATGTTTCTGATGTCGCAAAAGCTACCGTTTCTGCATTGCAAATGCAGGATAGCTCATTTGAGATTATTAACATTGGCGGAGGCGCGGAACGGACTTCCATTCTCGAGCTAATCCAACTGATTGAGAAAAATGTTGGACGCAAAGCCCATATCGACTTTTTACCCAAAAGTCCAGGTGACATGCTACATACATCGGCAAACATCGACAAAGCAAATTCCATCCTCGGCTGGTCGCCGACCACATCCGTTGAAGAAGGGATAGAGCTAACAGTAAGCTGGCACATGGCCAATCAGGACTGGCTAACAAAAATTGATCTCTGATGAGAGTTGGCCGATTTACAGCTACCCGACCCTGGCAAAATTTTGCATTCGACAATCCACCTGAGAACTGGACATATTCCAGAGCACTGGATATACCCTGGGCAACATTAAAAGTAAAATCAACCTTTTTGCGTCATACGAAATACCATATTTCGTTCGGAGTGGACCTTTTACACACATACAATAGCATTGTGCCTTATGGTCCTGACTGGATCATTGAAGTAGAAGATAGTCTTCCAAGGTATGGTGGGAAAATGACTCAAAAGCAGCTGAAATTTGCGGTAAAGCACCTGAGCCATACTCGTTGTAAAGCTATTTCTTTTACCTCAGAAATGGCCTATCAAAAAAATCTAGGCTTTCTGCAGAAGTACGGATTGGAGCATAAAAAAAGAATCATTTACCGGCCGGTATTTCTTCCTAAGGATATCGAGCCCATGCCAGAAGCTAATTGTTACAACATCATATTTGTAGGTAATTCTTTTTACCGAAAAGGCGGATATCAATTGTTAAAGGCATTTAATCAATCAGAACATGAAGATTGGAGATTGCATATCGTCTCTAACTTTTTCGAAGACTGGGGCCCCCAACCATCTGAGCAGCAGCTGATGGAAGTCGATCGTATTCTGAACAGCGATAAACGCATCAGAGTGTCTCAAAGGATGACACACAGTGAAGTATTTCAGTCATTGCAGCAATCAGACGTATTGGTGGGTTATACGTTTGCCGACCCCTGGTACAATTCTATAATGGAAGCCGCAGCTTGTGGTGTTCCTGTTATTACTTCGAACATTTCGTCTATTCCTGAAATGGCAATTGATGGAAAAACGGGGACACTATTGCCCATTCGTGATTTTTCCGATGA
>MDSW01201969.1_pt1 | contig 11947 bp, 11 predicted proteins | sample 811171 | NCBI WGS metagenome assembly MDSW01 (sample SAMN05326641, study PRJNA326480) | marine metagenome | isolation source: seawater | place: Atlantic Ocean: North West | collected 2012
TTATGTTAAAGAATGTATTAGCTCATTATTAGATAACAATAGAAAAAATTTTGAGGTAATAGTATCTGATGACTGTTCTGATGAAGAGACATTATCTATTTTAGATAGTATTAAGGATGATCGTTTAGTTCTCGTCAAATCTCCTATAAGATTAGGAGCATCTGATAATTGGAAAAAATGCCTTAGTTTAGCAAAAGGAGAATGGATTCATTTTCTTGCATCAGATGACTACTATACAGCTGGAACAGTAGAGTCGATATTAGATAATTTGTCTGATAAAAAATCTATTTACCTTATAAAGCATCTTTGTTTTGCAGATGAAAGCAAAAAAATTTTTGAAGTTCAATGCAGCAAGGAAAAAATAAATAAAATTTTTAATCCGGTAAGAAAAACTAATTGGTCAAATCTTCTAAAATTTTCAAATCATGATGAACTTGTATTGTGTATTTTTCCAAGAACAAAAATAGACATACTCTCTCGCATCACAAAATATTCTACACATTCATCATTTATGTACTGGGTCTATGCTATTTTTTATTCTATGAATATATCATTTATAGAGGAGGGTTCAGTGATGAAGAGATATCACCATAAAATAAAAAGAGTAAAAGGGGGTGATCTAGGAAATAAACCAAATGCTCTTGGTATTAGAACTAGGGGATTTTATGGAGACTTTTATAACTCGATTATTTTGCCATTTTATTATCGTGACATATCAATGATGTTCAAACTAATGATCCACAATAGGTACCATAGTACACATAAAGGAGGCTTTTATGGCTATATTTTTAGAAAAAAATACTATTTTTATCCAGGCGCTTTAATTAATTTGATACTTAGTCCTGTTCTAATATTAGCAAGAAAATTAAATCTACATAAAAAGCTAAGAAAAAAATGAGGAGGCAGTAAAGTTTTGCAGTTTTACCTTGATTTTGATGGAGTTATCTCAGATTCAGCAAATGAATGTATTGAGAATGCATATAATGCATGGCTTCATAGAATGCCTAACATTTTTGATAATCTTAATGATTCAGAAAAATCTTTAAGAAAACAACAAATTATCGATTATGGAATTTCAAATCGATATTTAGTTATTCCTCCAGAGCATTATTATTGTTTAATCGATTGTATTTCCGATGGGATATCTAATACAAAAAAAAAGCTTTCAAGAAATCATGTTAAACAATTATTTCTATTAAAAGTTAAATCAGTAAATAATAAAACATTAAAGGAATTTAGAGATGACTTTTTTTCGTTTCGTAATTCAAAATTTAATATTCAATCAGATCGTGATTGGTTTCGAGAAAATCCACCAACCTCTTTTATAAAGAGGTTATTTGATCTAATTGTGCCCTACAGCTGCAGAGTAGCTATTGTTTCAAGAAAGAATTATGAAGCCATAAATAAATGGTTTCTTGGTTCTGAATTTTCTAATGTCAAAATTTATGGAAATGAGCATTTAGATAAATTTAAAAATAAGTTTACTCTAATCAAACACTTACAACAGCAAACTGGATTCCAAAACGCTGTTTTTATTGATGATATGGTTTCAGAATTTGGTCACTATAATTGGAAAAAAATTAATGTTTTAACAATGACAGCAGGATGGGGATATAATGACTTACAAAACAACGAAGAAGAAATTCTAAATATTTTAAACAGAAAATTAAATGATTTATTTAACTGATTACATTAGCGATCCAAGAATAGAATATGAGATTATTGGAGATAAATTATTCTCTTTTTCAGATATAAAAATTGATAATAATTCGATTGAGGTTCTATTAATATGGCATTTTTTAGCTAATAAAAAAAATCTAGAGAATTTCCCCAATTTAAAGGCAATTGTTAGATATGGTGTAGGATTTGATAATGTTGATTTGGAATATTGTAAAAATAATGAAATCAAAGTTTTTAATAATCCTGATTATGGCGTTGATGAGGTAAGTGATACAGCTCTTGCAATGATTATGAGTCTGAGTAGATGTATTGGATTCTATGATAATAAATCAAAACATTTGGTAAACAAGCCTAATGAAGTTAAGCCATGGCAAGAAAATACAAATCCAAGTGCATTGCGACTAAAAGAATCTATTTTAGGAATAGTTGGAGTAGGGAGAATTGGAAGTGCTTTGGCAAATAAAATGAAAAATATCATTGGCGGTATTCATTTTTATGATCCTTATGTAAATGCGGGTTATGAGAAAGTCTTAGGTGCCAAAAGACACGATTGTTTGCATTCACTACTAAGTTGTTCTGATATAGTTTCCATCCATACTCCACTTAATTCAGAAACAAAGGGATTTATTAATAATTCATTTATAGATTCTATGAAATCAGGAAGTATTTTAGTAAACACTGCACGAGGTAGTTTGCTTGAAAGCCACTCATGCCTATTTGATGGATTAGTATCTAATAAGATTGGAGCTATTGGTCTTGATGTTCTCCCAGAGGAACCACCAATGTTAAACGAAAATGATAAACTTTTAAGTTCTTGGTTAGATTCTAATTCAGAGTTCAGCCATAAAATTATCATTAATCCTCATACATCATATTATTCTCCTTCAAGTTATAAAGAAATGAGAGTAAAAGCCGCTAAAATGGCGCTAAATGCATTGAATAATAATCAAACTCAAAATCAAATAGTATAAATCTAACTAAAACTAAAATGAGGAAAAAAATGAAAATTGGAATAAATGGATTAGGAAGAATTGGAAGAGCTATTTTTAGGCGAGCAATTGAGATGGATGATGTAGAAATTTGTGCAATTAATGAAGCTAATCCAGACATTGGAAATATCTGCTATACACTTAACTATGACACAATATATGGATCTTTAAATAATCCAATTAAAGTATCAGGTAATAAATTGAAACTTGAAAATGGACATGAAATTTCTGTTTCACACCACAATAAAATTCATGAGGCTCCATGGAAAGATTCCGATGTTGATTACATTATAGAATCAACCGGAACTAATCAGAATGTTGTTGACTCAAAATTTTTGATAGAAGGGGGTATGTGTAAAAGAGTATTTATAACACATTCGCCTGAAAAGAACGTTGATTTTACAATGGTACTAGGTTGTAATGATCAAAATCTTGATGTAGAAAAACACTTTGTAATAGCTACAAGTATTTGTGATGCAACTGCGATAGCTCCAGTAATGGAAATACTTGATCAAAAAGTAGGAATTAAAAGCGGTCAGGTAACCACTCTTCATCCATGGTTGAATTATCAAAACCTCATGGATGGACCATCAAGTAGCTGGTCGGTCCCAGGCAAAATATATCATCATTATGCTCTAGGAAGATCAGTAATTGGAAATTTAATACCTAAACCTACTTCCGCAATAACCGCAACAACGCAAGTTCTAAGTAGAATTAATGAAGAAGATATTGGGTCTTTTTCATATAGGACTCCTACAGCAATTATTGGAAGCGCTGATATTACCCTCCAAATGTCAAAAAATATTACAACTGATGATGTTCATGACATATTAAATGAATATAAAGCTTCCCAAAAATGGGAGATACTTGATCTTATGTGCGATCCTTTAGTTTCCTTGGATTTTGTCAATAATAGGCATTCTGCTGTAGTTGATACTCGGTGGACCGATGTAATAGGAGGAAATCTCTTAAAACTTGTTCTTTGGTATGATAATGAAGCTGGTTATTCTCTTAGAGTTTTAGATCAAATAAAATATGTTGAAAATTGCATTAAAAAAACTACCTTATAAACTTTTTACATATTATTCTTTACTAAAAATTGGAATCTACAATTTTGAAAATAAACGACTATAAGGTTCTTATCTTTGATTGTGATGGCGTCATTTTTGACACTAACAAACTTAAAGTATTAGCCTTTCATAAAATATTAGATAACTATGATAAATCTCATGTTGATCAATTTTTAAGTTATTTTAGTAAAAATTTTGGTAAATCGAGATACATTCATGTTCGACATTTTATTGAAAATATTTTGAAAATACCTTTTGATGATAGACTCTATAATCAAATTCTTCAGGACTATAGCCATGAATGCCAATTGCTATACAAAGAAGCAGAAATTTGTTTTGGGGTAATTGACTTATTGAGGATTTCAGAAAATCATATTAAATATATCGCATCAGGAAGTGATCAGACAGAACTTAGAGAGGTTTTTAAAAGAAGAGATTTAGATCATTATTTTGAATCAATATTTGGATCCCCAATCTCAAAAAATGATTTAGTAAAAGATATCTGCTCTAATCATCCAAATGATAAAATTTTAATGATTGGAGATGCAAAAGCTGATCTTATTGCAGCAAAACTATGTGAGATAGATTTTCTTTATGTTAGTAAATATTCGATGGATAATAAAAATATGAAAAAGTTAAGTAGAACTGAAGAATTTTCAACGGTGATTGATTTGTCAGAGATAGTTGAATCTTTTTAAGTTAGTAAGTCTATTTAAGTTAATAATTAAATTATTAAAGGGGTATTAAAATATGAATAGTAATAAAAAAATCGTAGCAGTAATTCCTGCAAGATTAGGGTCCCAACGTGTAAAAGCTAAGAATTTAAGAATGCTCGGCGATAAACCATTAATTTATTATATGATTCAAACACTTAAACGATCAAAACATGTAAATGAAATCTTCATTAATTCAGATAGCAAATTATTCGGTCAAATTGCAGAAAGATATGATATTAATTTTTATAAAAGAGATCCTGAATTGGCAACGAGTGAATCAATGATTGATGATTACATTTACGATTTTTGTAAAAATGTAAAATGTGATATTTTGGCTGTTGCAAATCCTACATCACCGTTTTTAAGTACCGAGGAACTCGATTTAGCTATTGAAAATTTTATTAATAACGATTTTGATACACAATTAGCATGCGAGGATGTTAAAACGCATTGTTTTTACAAGGGTGATCCAATTAATTTTTCTACAAAAGGTCAACACCCTAGATCACAAGACCTAATACCAATTAAAGCTTTAAATTTTGCAGTCACAATATGGAAAACGAAAAGTTATATAAATAATTATGAAAGTACAGGATATGGAGTTTATACCGGAAAAATAGGTCATTATTCTTTTGAAGGTCTTTCAAATGTTGATATTGATTGGGAGGAGGATTTTGTTTTAGCAGAATATCTTTTAAAAAACATGAAGACTAAAAATGAAATTGAAGCTAGATATGATCCTGTTATGGATGAGTTAATAAAATCTGGAAAAAATATCAAAAATTAAACATGAATAAATATGCAAAAGTAAAATTTAACAATCAAATAAAATGGATTGAATTTTATAATGATGAAATTTTTTTTATGGAAGGCGACCCATTAGACAATGATTTCAAGAGAGGACAGGTTATAGATGAAGACTTGAAATTTGATTATCTTGCTCCTTCGAATCCTAGTAAAGTAATTGGAGTTGGATGGAACTACAAAGATTTGGTTGGACAAAGAGAGTCATATCCTGAACCAATAGTTTTTTTAAAATCACCTTCATCAGTCTGCCCTCATAAGTCTGTAATAAAATTACCAAATTTTGTGGAAAAAGTATGGGTTGAAACTGAGTTGGTAATTATTATAGGAAAACAATGTCAAAATGTATCTAAAAATGATGCAAGTAAGTATATTTTAGGATACACCATTGGAAGTGATATAACTGCTCTAAATATTCATGATAGAGATTGGCATCTTGCAAGATCAAAAGCATTTGATAATTTTGCTCCGATTGGACCTTATTTAGTGAAGAATATAAATACTGATAATTTAAACCTAAAAAGTGAAATTAATGACGAAGAAGCTCAATCAGGAAATACTAATGACATGATTCTAAAAGACTATGAACTTATATCACTTATTTCGAGTATTATGACATTAATGCCTGGAGATATTATTTTTACAGGAACTCCAGCAAGGGCAACAGAAGCGCTAGTTGTATCTGGTGATAAAGTTAAACATGAAGTAGATAAACTTGGATGTTTAGACTTTGAGGTCATATGATTTCTAATCAAATTATATGGACAAGTATATGAAAAAAATTGAAGGTAAAAATATTATTGTAATTGGAGGAGCTGGTTTTATTGGCTCACATTTAGTTGAAAAACTAATTACAAACAATAATGTTGTTTCAATTGATAACTATTTATCTGGTACTGAAGACAATCACTTTGATGGAGCAAAATATATTGTAGGATCTTGTGAAAATATTTCGGAATTAGCAAGAGATTTTTATCCAGATCTCATTTTTCATTTAGGTGAATATTCAAGAGTGGAAAGTAGTTTTGATGACTATCAACTTGTTATAGATAATAATCTCCTACCATTCTCAAAAGTACTTATTTATGCAAAAGAGCATAATGCAAAACTAATTTACTCAGGTTCTAGCACTAAATTTGCTCATTACAATGATGACGAAATTCATAGTCCATATGCATGGGTAAAATCAAAGAATACAGAACATCTAATTAATTATGCCAAGTGGTTTTCTTTGGAATATGCAATAGTATATTTTTACAACGCTTATGGAGGAAACGAAATATGTGATGGTAAATATTCAACATTAATTGGAAAATACAAAAAATTGTACGCTTCAGGTGAAAGAAGTCTTCCTGTTGTTAGTCCCGGAACACAACTAAGAAACTTTACACATTATTCAGATATTGTTAGTGGCCTTGAAGCTGTTGCTATTGATGGTAATGGAGATGGCTATGGCATAGGATCAGATAAAGCAGTGTCAATATTAGATATTGTAAATTATTTAGGATGTTCTCCATCGTCTTTGCCTAGTCGAAGAGGGAATAGACAGAATGCAGAATTGGTAACAAAGAATACAAAAGAACTTGGATGGTCTGCAAAAGTTGATATTGAACAGCACCTTCGTCAATTTGTTAGTAGAAATAAAGACTAAATGATTTGGAGATTTCATTGGATAAAAAACCAACTGTAAGCATAATAATTCCTATATACAATGGACAAGATTTTATAGATTTAACTATTACAAGCGTAATTGAACAAACATATGTTGATTGGGAGCTTATAATAATTGATGATGGATCCACCGATGACTCTTCAAAAATAATTAATAATTTTGTAAATATTGATAAGCGAATAAGAAAAATAAGACTTAATGAAAGTTCAGGTGGGCCCGCTTATCCAAGAAATGTTGGCATTAAAGAAGCTTGTGGAAATTATCTTGCTTTTTTAGATGCTGATGATATTTGGGATGAGAATAAACTTGAGTTGCAGATGGGTTACATTGAAAGATATGGGATAGATTTTCTTCATTGTGACACAGAGTATATTGATATTAGGGGCAAGAAGAGTGGAGTTATAAAAAAATCAAAAATTTATTCAATATTAAAAAAATTTTTTGGAGATTCATTTGCAATTCTTGCAATAAATCCTATTACTTTGTCTTCATGTATTGTAAAAAACACAAAAAATATATCATTCAGAACTGAAAGCACATTTCATGCTATTGAAGACTGGTTTTTATGGATAGATTTATCCTTAGGTGGCAGAAGATTACATAAGCTCAATAAAACCCTTGTTTACTACAGAGTTCATGATTCATCCATTTCAATTGCAAATGGTCTTCAGCAATACTTTAAAGGATTTAGTTTATATAGTTTATTGTTAGTTGAAAAAAAAATTAATTTAATAAATTTTATAATTTTAATAGGAATTCATATCTTTCGAATTATAAAATACAAAATTGTAGGACGTAATCATAAAAGTTAAATGGATAGAGTAGACTGTGTTGTTATTGGTGGAGGTGTTGTTGGACTAGCAATCACAAAAAAAATTTGTGAATCTGGTCTTAGTTGTGTTGTTGTAGATTCTACAAAATCATATGGACAAGGAATAAGCAGCAGGAATAGTGAGGTGATTCATGCAGGTATTTATTATCCAAATGATTCATTGAAGGCAAGATTTTGTTTAAGAGGAAAACATCTTCTGTATGAGTATTGTAAGTCAAGAAATATTAGTCATCATAAATGTGGGAAAATAATAGTAGCAACTTCACCAGAGGATGAAGATAAATTATCTGATATATTTAATTTAGCATTAGCAAATGGAGTTAATGATTTAAGTTTAATTTCAAAAAAAAATTTAATTAAACTAGAGCCATTAATCAATGGATATAGTGGACTCCTTTCTCCTTCAACCGGTATTATTGATTCCCATGAATATATGACAAATCTTCTTAGCGATATAGAAAGTTTAGGAGGAAATTTTGTTCCTAATAGTCCTGTAAACTACATTACTCGTAATAATTCTGGTTATAAAGTTTCATTTAATAATGATAAAAATAAATATTCTTTAAATGCTAAATTTGTTGTGAATTCTGGAGGCCTATCTGCACAAAATATAGCAAATAATATTGAAGACTTTCCCAAAGATTTAATACCCGATCTTTATCTATGCAAAGGTACTTATTTCTCACTTTCTGGAGAAAAACCCTTTACTCATCTGGTTTATCCAGTGCCTCCAAAAAGAGGAGATGGGCTTGGTATTCACAGTACAATAGACATGAGTGGAGTTGTCAAATTTGGTCCAGATATTGAATATGTAGATTATGAAGATTACAGTGTAGATGAGTCAAAGGTTGATGAATTTTTTGAAGCAATATCAAATTATTTTCCAAGTATAAATAAATCAAAGCTAAAACCAGACTATTGTGGTTTGAGACCAAAGTTACAGGGACCAAAAGATAGTCCAAAAGACTTTATTATTCAAGATTATTCGGATGATGGTTTTTCGGGACTTATACAACTTTTCGGAATAGAATCTCCTGGATTAACTTCATCCTTGGCAATTGCTGAACATGTTGATAATCTTATATCAATGTCAAACTAAATATTTATTTCTATGAAAATTATTAGTTTAAATTTAATACCTTTATTCAGTTGGGCACAGTTATATAACCTGTATTTTCTTTTAGTTCTTGGAAGGACTTTTAATTCATGTTTAAAAGATGACAAAATAACTGGAAATAATATTTTAAATAATTTGGACGAACAAAAAAGAGTTCAAAATATTTTACGAGACGAAATTTTTAGTAAGGCTCTGAGTTATCCCGAATTTTCTTCAGTAAGCCTTTTGGATAAAAATGGCAAACAAAATATCGAAGATCCAATAACAAAAAAATTTTACAGAAATGTAAATTCATGGAGTACTAAAAGGGGTATTTGGAGGAAATCATCTAATACTTCTGGATCATCTGGTGTTTCATTAAAAATTATTAGGTCTCCGAAGTCTTTTTTAAATAGTCAAATATCTTTTTACTTATTTTTAAATCAATTTAAAGTTAATCGTTTTGATAAAAATATCTATGTTGGCGGAGCAAGAAAAAACAAATTCTCATTTGTAAGTCGTTTTTTTGATTTTTGTTTATCTAAAATAACCGGTACCCGTAAATTTGTTGCATCAGATATGATAAGAGATGAACATTATGAAGATTTTTTAAGGACTTACGAACTTTTAAAGCCTAAATACTTGCATGGTTTTTCGTCGGCATTGCTCAGGATTGCCGATTATGTTGATAAAAAAAATGTTACTCTTAATTGGAAAACAAAATTAGTTCATCCTAATGCAGAGGGCATAAGTTTTAATCAACGAAAGAAGCTAGAAAAAGTCTTTGGTGCACCTGTAGCAATGGTCTATGGTTCTGCCGAGTGTCATATGGCATCAGAATGTCCATATGGTGTAATGCATGTAAACATGAGGTCTTGTGATTTGAAATCAAAAAGTGATAACTCTGCCATTTTAACTGTTTTTGAGAGCCCTTATATGCCTATTGTAAATTATCAAATGGGCGATTTAATAAAACTTAGCGATCCTCAATCAAGATGCAAATGTGGAAAACATACTACGGTAGTTACAGATATTCTAGGTAGGATAAATGAGAAAATCGAACTTCCCTCAGGTCGTGTTATTACTCATCCTGATTTAAATATGCTTATTTTACAGCTTGATAAAGATAAATTAATTAGCGAATATCAAATTATTCATTTTATTGGGACAGACTCAATAGAAATAAGATATTTATCTAAAAAATCTTTTAATGCAGATGAATTTTCAAAACTTTTAAACAAAAGATTTAATGACGTAAACTTTTATTGTTCAGATAAGGATTTTATATTACTAGAGAATGGTAAAAAACCAGTGATATTGAGTGTAAATGAAGTTCCTCTACCTCGAAAAACTTATGACGGATATAAACCTTACTTAGAAATCTCAGAATCTCAATCAAAACAAAATGAACCTAATGTTTTAAAGCTTGATTGGAATGAATCTACGAATGATTTTCCATCAAAATTAAAAGAGGAAGCTCTCAAAGAGTTATCAGAGATACCATTAAACATATATCCAGATCTTCAAGTCTCTAAACTAAAATCAGCAATTGGTGAATGGTTGGATATCAAGTCAAAATGCTTAACTATTTTTAATGGTTCTGATGCTGGTATTGCAACAATTTGTAGGTTATTTCTTGAAGATACAGATTCAGTTGTAACAATTGAACCAACTTATGGGAACTATAAAGCAATTGCCTCAAGATATACTGCGGATGTAAAGCCTTATAAATTAACTTATCCATTTGAAATAGACATAGAACACTTCACCAATTTTTTAAAACAAGATAAGCATAAACTTGTATTTTTTACTAACCCAAATAATCCAACTGGTGTTGAATATTCAAGAGATACTTTATTTAATTTAGCTGAAACTTTTCCAACAACATGTTTTGTAATAGATGAGGCTTATGTAGAATTTGGAGAGAATTCACTTTCTGTAAAAAATATTCCATCAAATGTAATAATTTTGAGGACTTTTTCTAAAGCATTTGGTCTTGCTGGAGTTCGCTTAGGATACTGCATTTCTAATGAGGAATTAGCAAATAAAATTGCATTGTCGAAAGACAATAAGGAGGTGGACGTTTTTGCCCAAATCGCAGGCACCTTGGCAATAAAAAATCCAAAATACATGTATGATTTTGTAGAGTCTATTGCTAGAGGAAGAAAGGTTGTTACTAATTTTTTTGATAATCAAAATATTGAATACCTTGCTGGTAAAGGCAATTATGTTCTTTTTAAAGTTGATAATCCTAATTTTGTTGAGGAGAGCTTAAAAAGTAAAAATATTTTTATCAGAAACCGAAACGAGGTAGAAAACTTAGAGGGTTACCTTAGAGTAACACTTGGTGACGAAAATATGATGAAAACATTTGTTTCGGCTTTGGAGGAAATCTTATAATTTAATGATTAAAACTTATATCTTTGATATCGATAATACTCTTTGCAATACATGGCCAACTTTAAAATCAAATAAAAGTTACTCATTAAGATTTTTTTCTGAAGCATGGAGAGTATCCTTTGTTCCATCTTTTAAGAGTATGATAATTGGTGTGGAAAACAGAATGAAAAGAGGTAATTCTGAAGTTTTTTTCTTGAGCGCACGCCACTGGTCATTGTGGATTTTTACCTACTTCTATTTGATTAGGCATGTTGGATTTTTTAGTCCTCATCGCTTAATATTGGTTCCTAAAGCTACTGCAAAGATAAAGATATTTGACAATTTTCTTAATAGTTTAGATGGATTACTAATAGTTATTGATGATCTTTCATATAATACTGAAAATGGTGAAACCCTTTTTTATTTAGAAGTTATAAACTACTTAAAAAGTAAAGCTGGAAGAATAAGGTATATTGGTAAAAACAAAATAGATCTATTAATAGGTTAGGGGAACACTAGATAGTGAATGATCTTAATAAAATAAAAATTGCTGTCATAGGTCTTGGATATGTTGGCCTGCCTTTAGCTGTTGAATTTTCTAAAAAATATCATGTAGTTGGATTTGATACTAACTTAGATCGTATTGAAGAATTAAAAGATCATAATGACTCAACTTTAGAATTAAATAAAAGTGAATTAGAGCAAGCAA